>Ga0156354_120_pt1 | contig 17585 bp, 31 predicted proteins | sample RifOxyA1_FD_108000 | JGI IMG/M metagenome (GOLD analysis project Ga0156354, IMG submission 108000) | Candidatus Woesebacteria bacterium RIFOXYA1_FULL_48_16
AGAAGGACAGTCATGGCCGTTAAAGAATCCCCTTTCACCGATAAAGACGCTCAGGAACATTTCGAAGTTTTGGTTCACAAAAGACTGATAGACATTATAGATCCTTCGGAAAGAACAATAGACTCCCTTTCCAATCTCGACCTCCCCGCCGGAGTCTCTATTGAAATAAAGATGTAATTTTAGTAGAAGTAAGGGGAACTTTTACCCTCATAGAATAAATTATTAGCGCTTGTTTAAAGGGGATAATTAAGGCAGAAACAAATAATCGGTTGGATTTGTAGGTATCTCGACTTTACCAGGATACCTAAACGATGCATTTATTGTGTAATCTCTAGCTCCTATTTTCTTTAGTAAGTTCATATCCCTTTCTACAATTTGCCCCCCGGCCCACTCTTCCATACCGCGTACATTTCGAGATAGATCACTAATTTTTGAGCCCGTCCTAACCCTCCATGCGTCAATTGTATCTCTCACAATCTGTTTTTCTTTTTGAGGAAGACCTATTTTTTCTAGCATTCTATCTACACTATCTTCGGTATTGATGAACCAAGAAAACAGTGGTTGGCTAACAAGAGAAGCAAATACCCATGCCTTGTCCGAAATTGAAGTTTCAAACGTTAATTCCCAGTCGTAAATATCAAACATTTTTACATTCATGTTTTGAAGCGCGATTACGATTGCATCCTCGGTGGTATCTATTTGCGATTCGCATTGCAGGGTGTAGGTAGAATGTCCTACAGCCCAGGTCCAGTCCATCCCATCTCCTTCTCTTGCGCCGACCGCGCTAGGAAAAGTAAATCCCTTCCGAAGTTTATCCTGCAGTTGCTGAAATAGTTGAAAAAACTCTTCACGAGATATTCCCGAATAACTATCTTCCTTACCAAGTGAGAAATAGTAATGGCCAAATGCCTCGCGTACCAAGTTTAACCAGAATTGTTTTTGGTCAGTAACCTCGTTAAACCAGGGCGAGATATCTGAATCTTGGCCTTCTCCGTATAAATAATGCTCCATCATTTTGCCTGCTTTTTCCAAGCCTGCTTCTTTAGCAAACAAGGAGGTTGATTCAGCAAATGCCCAGACCACCACCAATTTGCGGGCCTCAATGATTTTTTCTTGGTCTTGGCTTACCTCCGCTTTTACCAGTTCTCTGCAAACTTCCAGCCCATTCATAACTCGTTTACTGGGAGGTACCTCGCCTCGAATACGCGGATAAAGTTCGGTAGCTCCCAGTGCGGCAGCGGTGGCCCCAGCTGCTGCAAGTTTAAGAAAATCTCTTCTACTGAGACGATCTTCTGTCATATGCCTACTATACAACATTTTTTTCGCAAACTAATAACCTGCCATATTGCGTCGGCCAGCTTCATTTGTTATAATCCAAGCACCGTGGAGGTGGTTTGTAAGAATTAACCACATAAATAAGTAGGATGTGCCGATTTGGGCGCCTCCAGGCGCCTTTTTTGGTGATAAAAAGAAGAGAATAACTCATCAGAATGATCAATACGATTTTGGCAGAAAAAGGCAAAATGAGCCAGACCTTCGTCGAGGGAAGAAGAGTTCCCGTGACTAAGGTTGTGGCCGGGCCTTGCGTGGTCACCCAGATTAAAAAGGAAGACAAAGACGGGTATTGGGCGGTTCAATTGGGATTTGGAGAAAAAAGAATTAAGAACGTAACTAAACCCCTTCAAGGACACCTCAAAAGCTTCATCAAAGACAATAAAGCCCCAAGATTTTTAGCCGAAGTAAGATTAGATAAAGAACCAGAACGAATAACAGGCGAAGCCTTAGCTGTCGGAGACACAATAGCCGCCTCCGACATTTTTAGTGTTGGGGACATAATTCAAGTAACCGGTACCTCAAAAGGAAAGGGATTTGCGGGAGTGGTTAAAAGATGGGGTTTTGCCGGAGGTCCGAGAACCCACGGACAATCTGATCGTGAGAGGGCTCCTGGTTCAATCGGTCAAACTACTACTCCCGGCCGAGTATTTAAGGGAAAAAAGATGGCCGGAAGAATGGGGGGCGAGAGAGTGACTCTAAAAAATCTTCAGATTGTTTCGGTTAATCCCGAAACCAATGAAATTGAGATTTCGGGCCCGGTTCCCGGAATTCCCGGGGGGCTTTTGGTCATCAAAAGACTTTCCGAAGGAAAACTTGAAGGAATTCAGGAGGTTCAGGCCCAGGTTGTTGAAGGAGAAGCGCCGGCCGGAGAAGGGGCGGAGGAAGTCAAAGCCGAAACTCCAACTGAAGTCGCGCCCGAGGGAGGACAAAATGAGCAAGGCTAACGTTTATTCGGCAAAAGGGATTAAAAAGGGTTCTTATTCGCTGCCTGCGATTTTCGGGGAGAAGGAGAATCTGCCTCTTTTGGCCCAGGCGGTCAGGGTCTACGAAGACAGAAGACATTTGGGTTTGGCCAAGGCAAAGACCAGAGCCGAGATAGAGAGAACAAAGAAGAAGTGGTACAAGCAGAAAGGAACCGGAGGAGCAAGACACGGAGCCAGAAGTGCCCCTATATTTGTGGGCGGTGGAGTTGCCCACGGACCGAAAGGAGTCAAAAGGACGCTGGTCATTCCCGTCAAAATGAAGAGGAAGGCCCTTGCCGTTGCCCTTTCACTGAAAGCAAAAGAGGCAGCAGTGGTTTTGGTTGACGGGCTCGACACCCTGAAAAAAGCCAAGGATGCCCAGAACCTGTTAAACAAAATTGTCAAAAATGAAGTCAAGGACAAAAAAGTGAGGAAGTTTACTTTTGTCGTTTCTGATGAGGCTTGGGGAGTCGCCAAAGTCTTGGCCAACATCAAAAACACCCTGGTTGTTCCTTTTAACTCTCTAAACGCCTACCGCGTGTTTTTTGGAGGACTTCTCATTTTTGATAAAGGGATCTTTGTCAAAAAGAGTCTAAAGTCGAAAGGTAAAAAATGAAACTGACGCCGGTCTTAACCGAAAAAAGTTTAAAAGAAGCCAAAAAGGGACACTACACTTTTGGGGTCAGTCCTTCTTTGACTAAAGAGGGTGTCAGGGCCCTTATCGAGAGAGTTTTTGAAGTTAAAGTAGGGAGAGTGTGGACAATGAATCTCAAGGGCGGAGTCAAAAAAAACCTTAGGGGTCGGACCCAAGTGGTTAAGGGGGTAAAAAAAGCGATTGTTACCTTAAAAGAAGGGAAAATTGACATCTTTGAGGAAAAAGGAAAGAAAAAATGAATTTAATTAGAATCTTAAAAAAGAATAGCGGCAGAAGTAGCGGCAAAGTAACGGTTCGCCACCAGGGCGGCCGTGCCAAAAGGTTCTTAAGGGACATTGATTTTGGCAGAGACAAAAAAGACGTTTGGGGAAGGGTGGAGTCGATCGAGTACGACCCCAACCGAAGCGCCGAAATTGCTCTTATTTTTTACGAAGACGGAGAAAAGCGCTACATCTTAGCCCCCAATACCCTTAAGGCTGGCGATAGAATAATTTCCTCGGAAGTGGCGCCCATCGAGGTGGGCAATGCCCTTCCCTTGGATAAAATACCGGCCGGAACCGCCATCCACAATATCGAAATTAGGCCGGGTAAGGGTGGACAGCTGGTTAAGTCCGCCGGGAGCCAGGCGACGGTTCAGGGCAAGGAAGAAAATTATGTTTTAGTCAGACTTCCTTCGGGAGAAGTCAGAAGATTTTTGCCCAAGGCCCTGGCGACCATCGGACAGCTGGGAAGAATTGAAGCCAAAGAGGAACGACTCGGTAAAGCCGGCAGAAAAAGATGGCTGGGAATAAGACCGACGGTTAGGGGGGTAGCGATGCATCCTAAGGCCCATCCTCACGGAGGAGGAGAAGGCAGAAGCTCGGTGGGACTAAAATATCCGAAGACCGTCTATGGGAAAGCAGCCGTAGGTAAAACCAGGAGAAAAAGAAAATATTCGGATAAACTAATAATTCAAGGAAGGAGACCAGGAAAACATGGCAAGGTCCGCTAAAAAAGGCCCATATGTCGACCCACGCCTCGTTAAGAAGGTAACCGGCGGTATGGGAACAAAAGAAAATCCGATTAAAACCTGGAGCCGGGCTTGTCAGATTCCGCCGGAATTTGTGGGCAAGTATTTCCAGGTTCATAACGGCCGGATTTTTATCGACGTTTTTGTGACCGAAGACATGGTTGGGCACCGCTTGGGAGAATTTGCCCCGACTAGGACATTTAGAGGCCATGGAGAAATAGTCAAGCGAATACTGGAGAAAACATAATGGAATTTATTGCCACCCAGAAATTTTTGCTGGTCAGCCCTAAAAAGGTGAGGCCAATTATCGACGTTGCCAGGGTCCTCACCCCGGCTAAGGCAATTGAGGTCCTTCCCTTTACCGGCAAGAGGGCGGCGGAGCCGATTGTTAAAGTCATCAAAACGGCCATTGCCAATGCCGTCCAAAAGGGAATCTCGGCCGATGATTTAAAATTTAAGGAGATTCGGGTCAGCGAAGGTCCGAGGTTGAAAAGGGGCCGGCCCGTTTCAAGGGGTCGCTGGCATCCTTTCAAGAGAAGAATGAGTCACATCAGGGTTGTCTTAGAAACCGTCGATAAAGTCCCGGTTGCCAAAAAAGAAGAAACAAAGGCAGAAGCAGTAAAAAAAGGAGTCAAACGTGGGACAAAAAATTAATCCAATAGGCATGAGGGTTGGGGAGTTTATTCCCTGGAAGTCTCGTTGGTTTTCCGAGAAGGGATTCAAGAACCATTTGATCGAGGATATAAAAATCAGAAAAGCGCTGATGGAGAAACTAAAACTGGCGGGAATCACCTCGGTTGAAATCGAAAGACTGCCCAAAAGCATGGCCGTGACGATGACGGTTTCCAGACCCGGCGTTGTTATTGGCCGAGGCGGAACCGGTATCGAGGATGTCAAAAAATATGTTCTTGGTATCATTCGGGAGGTAAGAAAAGAGAAAATAGAAGACCTAAAAATAGATTTAAGAGTAAACGAAATAAAGAATCCGGAGCTTTCGGCCCATCTGGTTGCCACCAGGATTGCCTCGGAGCTTGAAAGAAGAATGCCCCACCGGCGAGTGGTGACCAAAACAATCGAAAGGGTCATGGCGAGTGGGGCCGCAGGTGTCAAGGTTGTTTTGGGAGGAAGAATCGGGGGAGCGGAGATTTCCAGGGTCGAAAAATTCCAAGAAGGATCGGTGCCAACCCAGACCTTAAGAGAAAATATTGATTATGCCCAGGTGCCCGCCTTACTTAAGCGTGGCTACGTGGGCGTCAAAGTCTGGATACACAAAAAGGAGGCAGACTAATGTTGCAACCTAAAAGAAGAAAATACGCGAAAGATTTTAGAGGAAAAAGGAGAGGCATTGCGGCTCGTGGAGCCGTACTTTCATTCGGAGAATTCGGTCTCAAGGCCGCCGGTCGCGGTTGGTTTTCGGCCCAACAGATTGAAGCGGCCAGGCGTAGCATTACCCACAATTTAAAAAAGGGCGGACGAGTTTGGGTCAGAGTTTTTCCGGATAAGCCAGTTTCGGCCAGGGCCAGCGGAAAAAGAATGGGTGGAGGAAAAGGGGATGTCGCCAAACACGTCGCCGTGGTCTTGCCCGGGAGGATCCTTTTTGAAGTTGCCGGAGCCTCTTTAGAAATTGTCAAGGATGCTTTCGCCAAAGCCAAGACAAAAATACCTTTTAAAACGAGAATGATTTACAAGGAGGGTATATGAAGAGGAAAGATTTGGTCGATTTAAAAACAAAAGAAATTAAGGACTTAAATAAGATATTGGCAGACAAAAAGGCCGAACTTGAAAAAGTGATGGTTAATATCCGAGCGCAAAAAGAAAAAAATCTCAAGAAAGCGAGCCATTTAAGACGGGATGTTTCTCAAGTTTTGACCTTAATTTCCGAAAAGAAAATCCTTGAAAAGGAGGTCGTCAAACAATGAAGATTTTTCAGGGAAAAGTGGTGGCGGTCAAAATGGCCAAGACGGCAACCGTGGCCGTCACTCGAGTGGTCGTCGACCCTCTTTACAAAAAAAGATTCAAAAGGATTAAAAAGTACCACGTCCACGACGAAATCGGGGTAAAAGAGGGGGATCGGGTGAAATTTGCCGCCAGTGCGCCCGTCAGCAAATTAAAAAAGTGGAAAATTATGGAGGTAATCACTAACAAGAAAGTATGATACAACTAAGAAGCATTCTGGTGCCGGCTGACAATTCGGGAGCAAAAAGGCTGATGGTCATTGGCATTTCCCACAAGATAGGCAAGAAAGCCAGCCTGGGGGACGTCGTTCTCTGTGTCGTCAGGGGGGCGGACCCGGCCGGAGCTGTTGCCGATCATGAAAAGGTCAGGGTTTTGGTGGTCAGAACCAGAAAAGAGGTCGGCCGCCAGGACGGAAGTTACGTCCGCTTTGACGACAATGCCGGGGTCGTGATTGACAAACAAGGGCTTCCCAGAGGAACCAGAATCTTGGGGCCCATTGCCCGTGAAGTTAAAGAGGCCGGATATAACAAAATTGCCTCTTTGGCGAGGGAGGTCGTGTAATGAAATTTAAAGTTGGAGACACAGTTAAAATTACGGCCGGTAAAGACAAAGGCCGGCAAGGGAAGATCGAAGGCCTGTTCCCGAAACAATCCCTGGCCGTCATTCCCGGGATAAATATCTACAAAAAACACGTCAAAGGGCAAAGCGGGCAAAAAGGGGGAATTTATGAGCTTCCCAGACCTCTTTCTTTCGGTAAAATTGCCCTGATTTGTCCAAAGTGTAAAAAAGTGACCAGGATAGGCTTCAGGGTTCTTGAAAAGGAGAAAGTCAGAGTCTGTGCAAAATGCAAAAAGGAGATAAGCGAAGCTTAAGGCTACGCCAATGAACAAAATAATGGATAAGGTGAATAACACAATGAGGACATCGTTAAAAATTAAATACGAAAAGGAAGTTGCTCCTAAACTTAACGAGGAGTTTGGGATTAAAAATCCCATGGCGACACCCAAGATTATTAAGGTGGTCGTCAATATGGGGGCGGGAGAGATGATAAAAAGTAAAGAAATCGGTCCGTCTTTAAGCCGAGATTTGGCCATGATTACCGGGCAAAAACCGTCGACGCGGTTGGCCAAGGTTTCCATCGCCACTTTCGGATTAAGGCGCGGCATGCCGGTCGGGCTCTCGACCACCTTACGGGGAATAAGGATGTATGGTTTCTTGGACAAGCTTTTTTCCATCGTTTTACCCAGACTTAGAGACTTTAGGGGGGTTCCTACCAAGAGCTTCGACGCCAAGGGAAACTACACCTTGGGCATGAGCGAACACACGGTTTTTCCCGAAGTCGACATCGGCAAAGCCAGCGCCCCTCACGGACTGGAAATATCGATTGTCACCAATGCCGGTAGCCCCGAAAGGGCAAAAAGACTACTTTCTTTAATGGGGATGCCTTTTGAGAAGGAGGAAGAGTAAATGTCAACAACGGCCAAAGAAGTTAAACAATCACAAAAACTTAAATATAAGACTAGGTACAGAAACCGATGCCGACTTTGTGGAAGGAGCCGGGGTTATATGAGAAAATACGGTCTTTGCCGACTCTGTTTCAGGGAGCACGCCCTAAGAGGTGAAATTCCCGGAGTAAAAAAGGCAAGCTGGTAATTGACATGACAAACTATCCGATAGGCGATTTTTTAATAAGAATAAACAATGCGGCCTTAGCCAAATCAGGCGAAGTGAGCATGCCTTCGACTAAGCTGATTGCCGACGTGGCCAAAACTCTCGAGAAGTCGGGCTACCTATCAGAAGTTAAGCAGGAAAAGGGAGTTCTCGTTGTTAAACTGGCCATAAAAAGAAAAGAACCGGTGATTATGAGACTGAAACTGATATCAAGACCCGGCCTGAGAATTTATATGGGCGCTGACGAGTTAGGAAAAAAGAGGGGACCCTCTAAGTTTTTGATAACCACGCCCAAAGGAATAATGATGTCGGATGCGGCGATAAAAAATCGCCTCGGCGGAGAAGTGATCGCGGAGGTTTGGTAAAAATGAGTAAAATCGGAAAACAACCAATAATTTTACCCGAAGGCGTTGAAGCCGAGGCAACGGGGAATGCCGTCACGGTTAAAGGCCCAAATGGAAACCTGACCAAGAAATTTTCGAGAGAGGTCGTTATTGAAGTTACGGACGGAAAAATTCTGGTCAGCGTCACCGGCAAGAACAAGCGTTCAATGAGCGTTTGGGGCGGAGCGCGTTCGATTATTTGGGGAATGGTCGAAGGAGTTTCTCAGGGCTGGAAAAAGCAGTTGGAACTGGTCGGGACGGGTTATCGGGCCGAGATTTCCGGCCAGACCCTGGTTCTGACGGTCGGCTACTCCCATCCGGTGACGATTGAGGCCCCCGAAGGAATTACCCTGACCGTCGAAAAGTCGGTCATTACGGTTTCCGGGGCGGACAAAGAAATGGTCGGACAAATTGCCGCCAATATCAGAGCCGTTCGGCCGCCCGAACCCTATAAAGGAAAAGGAATAAAATATTTGGACGAAGTCGTCAGAAGAAAGGCCGGTAAGGCCGCCAAGACGGTCGGCGCACCAACGGGATAATATGAATCAAAAACAGGAAAAATTTAAACAAAGAAAAAAGAGGGTAAGGACCAAAGTCAAGGGGACGGCAGATAGGCCCAGACTCTCCGTTTTTCGCTCAAACAAGTATTTGTATGCCCAAATAATTGACGATCGGCAAGGTAAAACATTGGTGGCCGCCTCGAGCCGAGAAGCCGCGGCCAGTACCCTTAAAACAAATATGGAAAAAGCCGATAAAGTCGGCGAGGCTTTGGCAAAGAAGGCGCTCAAAGCTAAAATTAAAAAAGTGACCTTCGATAGAAGCGGATATCAATATCACGGAATCATTAAGGCTCTGGCCGAAGGAGCCAGGAAGGGAGGTTTGGAATTCTAATGCAGTATTACCGCCCCAACGAAATCAAAGAATTCGAAGAGACAGTTGTTCAAATAAATAGAATTTCCAAAAAAACCAAAGGGGGAAACCAAATCCGCTTCTCGGCTCTGGTTGTTGTCGGGGATAAAAAAGGAAAAGTTGGTGTGGGGCTGGCTAAGGCGACGGATGTCAGGCGCGCCATCGGCAAAGCCATTACCCAAGCCAAAAAGCACCTGATTAAGGTTCCCCTAAGAGGAACAACCATACCCTACTCGGTTAACGAGAAGTTTTCGGCCGCCAAAGTTCTTTTAAAACCGGCTCCGCCGGGATCGGGAATTATTGCCGGAGGGCCGATGCGGGTGGTAATTGAGGCGGCCGGGATTAGGGATGCTTCGGGAAAAATTTTGGGGACAAAAAATAAAATTTCCAACGTTTATGCGACACTTAAGGCCCTGGAAACAATTAGCGAAATAGTAAGAAGAAAGGAAAAAGAGGTCTAATTATTATGATTACCCTTCCAAAAATCAAAGAAAGAAAGGCAAAAAGGCTGGGTCGTGGGCGGGGTTCCGGAAAAGGGGGACACACGGTCGGTCGTGGCCAAAAAGGCCAAAAAGCAAGAGGGAGTGTCGGCATTTTATTTGAGGGAATCAAAGTCAAGAAGTCTTTAATTAAAAAATTGCCTCTTCAGAGAGGTAAGGGCAAGAATTCACCTTCGCCTTCCCCAATCATTGTCAAACTCGCCTATCTCAATCTTTTGCCGGCGGGGTCAAAGATTAATTTGGAAATACTGACTAAAGAAGGTATCGTTAAAAGGCAAGACGCCGAGGAGTTCGGGTTAAAAATTCTTGGGGATGGGGATATCAAGAAGAAGTTTACGGTTGAAATTCCAATTTCAAAAAACGCCGCCAAGAAAATTGAGGCAGCCGGCGGCCAAGTCATAGGAAGCAAAAAATAATGCTAAGCGCCATTGCCCATTTTTTTTCAAAAATTGTTTCCTCTCCCGAAACGAGAAAAAAGATAATCGTGACCGCGGTCGTTCTTCTGGTTTTTAGATTTGTTGCCCACATTCCGGCGTCGGGAATCGATAGGACAAGTTTGCAGGCGCTTTTTCTGGGGAGCCCGCTTCTATCGCTTCTTGATGTTTTTTCGGGGGGGACCTTGGCCAACTTTTCGATTATGGCTTTGGGGCTAAACCCTTACATCAACGCCTCAATTATCATGCAGCTTTTAACTTATGTCATTCCCGCACTGGAAGAGCTTTCCAAAGAGGGGGAATACGGGCAAGAAAAGATCAATCAATATACCCGGTTTCTGACTATTCCCCTAGCGGCGATGCAGGCCTTCGGTATGTACTCGCTTTTAAGAAGCCAGGGGATATTGACGACTCTTTCTCCTTTAGCCCTTTTTTCCTTAATTCTGACGATGACGGCGGGAACGGTTTTTGCCGTCTGGTTGGGAGAGTTAATCACCGAATACGGTTTTTCAAACGGCGTTTCCATTCTGATTTTTGCCGGGATTATCGCCAGGCTACCCGTCGTGGTTGGGCAGTCGGTGACGGCGATTCAGGCTCAGGACCTAATGAAAATTGGCGTCTTTTTGGGTTTGGCCGTCGTTATCGTCGGCCTCATCGTTTTTATGAATGAAGCGGTCAGAAGAGTACCGATAAGCTATGCCCGGCGGGTCGGGCGGGGAGCCTCTCCCCTTAACTCGTTCCTTCCCTTGCGGCTTAATCAGGCCGGAGTGATCCCGATTATTTTTGCGGTCTCCTTGGTTCTCTTGCCCTCGATTGTCAGCCAATTTCTGACTGGAATAGACAACGAGCGGCTTGCCAATTTGGCGGCAGGAATTGCCGCGGCCTTTAATCCCCAGTCCTTGGTCTACAATGCTCTTTACTTCCTTCTGGTTTTCGGCTTTACCTATTTCTATACCGCCGTCGTTTTTAACCCGACAAAAATTGCCGAAAATCTTCAAAAAAACGGGGGATTTATTCCCGGAATTAGGCCGGGGACGGCCACTTCCCAATACCTCTCCTTTGTCTTAAATAGAATTACCCTCATCGGCGCTTCTTTTTTGGGTTTTGTCGCCATCCTCCCCTCTTTCTTTCAGAATTTTGTCGGGGTGGCCAATTTGGCCATCGGCGGAACGGGAATTCTGATTGTCGTCTCGGTGGTCCTTGAGGTCACCCGGGAACTTGAGGCGCAACTGGTCATGAGAAAGTATGAAGGGTTTGTGAGATGAATATCATTATTCTTGGCCCCCAAGCCTCCGGTAAGGGAACGCAGGCAAAGCTTCTTTCGGAAAAGCTTGGGCTTTTCTTTTTTGAATCCGGCGACTTTTGGCGGGAAAAGGCAAAGAGCGACCCAAGAATTGACGAGATGATTAATAAAAAGGGAGAACTTGTTCCCGATACGGAAGTAATCGCGTCTACCAGGCAATACCTCAAAGAAAAATCTCCCAGTTTAAATAACCTCCTTCTTGACGGTTATCCCCGGAGCCTAAAACAATACCAACTTTTAGTCGATTGGTTAAAAGAAGAAGGTAAAAAAATTGATTTAGCCATTCTTCTTAAGATTAGTGACCAAGAAGCGGTAAGACGCCTTTCGGCAAGGGTTGTCTGCGAGAAATGCGGCACCGTTTATAACCTGATAACAAACCCTCCGCCCGGGGAAAAATGTCAGTGCGGTGGAAACTTAATCCAAAGACCGGACGATAGACCCGAAGCGATAGAAAAAAGACTCCAAATCTATCACGCAACCACGGCTCCCCTTATTGAGGTTTTTAAAAAAGATGGAATTTTGGTCGAGGTGGACGGAGAGCGCCCGATCGAAACAATCTCTGACGATTTGCTAAAAATTGTGGCCGGCCATGGAGAATAAGATTTTCGTCAAATCCCCCGGGGGCATTCAAAAAATGGCCGAAGGAGGCAAGAAGCTTGCCAAAATTAAAAAATCCCTTAAGAAAACGGTTTGTCTTGGGGCAACGGCGGGGGAAATCGAAGAGCTGGCTGTCCGACTGATTGAAAAAGAAGGGGGAAAACCTTCTTTTATGATGGTTCCCAACTATCAATGGGCCACTTGCGTCAACGTCAACGAAGGCTTGGTCCACGGGATTCCCAAGCCCGAAATAGTCTTTAAAAAAGGCGACGTTGTCAGTGTCGATGTTGGCCTCTTTTATCAAGGTTTTCATACGGATACCTCTTTTAGCCTGGGACTGGCGGCAGAGTCTGCAAGAAAGTTTCTTGCCTGCGGCGAGGAGGCCCTCAAAAAGGCAATCAAGGCCGCTCGGGCCGGAAACTACATTTTTGATATTTCTAGAGCAATTGAAGAGACCCTTCTTGCCGGCGGTTATCGTCCAGTTCGGGCCCTGGTTGGCCATGGCGTCGGTAGACACCTCCACGAAGGACCCCAAATCCCCTGTTTTACGAATGGCAGGAGGGAAGAAAGTCCAAGAATCGTTCCCGGCATGGTTCTTGCCATTGAGGTGATGTCTACCCAAGGCTCAGACGAGGTAGAAGTAGGCGGCGACGGGTGGACAATTTCCATGCGTGATGGTAAAATATCAGCGCTTTTCGAAGAGACCGTGGCGGTAACTTCCCACGGTCCTCTTGTTTTGACTGGGTAATTATGAATAAGACCGAGGCAACATTTTTAGACGGGACTGTTCTGACTGCTCTACCAAACACGATGTTTAAAGTGGAGTTAACCGGCGGCAGGGTGGTCCTGGCGACGCTGAGAGGGAAATTAAGACGAAATTATATCAGAATCTTCCCTGGGGATAAGGTTAAGGTCGAAATGACGCCTTACGACGAGGAGAGAGGAAGAATAATTTTTAAATATTGATATAAGCAAAGCTTGCGGCTACGCCTAAAGCAAAGCTTGCGGCTACGCCTAAAACTAAGAATTTATGAAAGTAATTTCATCCATACAAAAACGTTGTAAAGACTGCAAAATTGTTAAACGAAAAGGGGTTTTGTATGTCATCTGCAAAAATCCCAGGCACAAACAAAAGCAGGGTTAAGTTTTGACGAAGTCTTATTAAATATGGCTAGAATTGCTGGAATAGAACTGGTCGATACTTGGAGAGTCGATTTCGCCCTAACAAGGATAAAGGGTATCGGCTGGTCGTTGTCTAAAAATATTCTTGCTGCCCTCAAAATTGATCCTTCGAAAAGGTTGACGGGGCTTAGCCCGGAAGAGCTGGCAAAAATTTCGACAAAATTGGACGAATACTCGATCGAAGGAGAGCTGGCAAGAGGAGTTAGGGGCAATATTTCAAGACTGCAAACAATCGGTTCTTATCGGGGACTGAGGCTGGCAAAAAATCTACCAGCCAGGGGACAGCGAACCAGAACCAATGCCAGAACCAAAAGAGGTAAGAGAAAGACCGTCGGCGCCTTTAAAAAAGAAGCCTTGACCCAAATGAAAGACGTTAAGGGTAAGGAGGAGAAGAAATAATGGCCGCCAAGAAATCCATCACTGCGGGGAAAATTTATATTTCGGCGTCTTTTAACAATACCTTGGTGACCGTCACCGACGAGAAAGGGGCCGCCATTGTCTGGGGTTCATCGGGAGCCTCGGGTTTTAAGGGAACGAGGAAGGCAACTCCTTTTGCCGCCACCACCGCGGTTGAGAAAGTGATTAAGAAGGCCAAAGACGATTACGGACTATCCGAAGTGGAAATCTATGTCAAAGGGCCGGGGCCGGGCCGGGACGCCGCCCTGAGGGCGATTCGCGCCCAGGGGATAAAGATTTCTCTTATTGCCGATATTACGCCCATTCCCCACAACGGCCCGAGGCCAAAAAAGAAAAGGAGAGTCTGAGCGGTAATCCGCTGTTATTTATAAAATTATGGCACGCTATACAGGAGCTAAAGACAGACTATCAAGGCGCGAAGGATTTGATCTATTTGGCAAGGGGGCCAAACTGACGCGTCTGGCCGTCCCTCCGGGAGTCCACGGACCAAAGGGAATAAGAATGCGTTCCCAATACGGCAGGCAGCTCAGGGAGAAGCAAAAAGTAAAAAGGCTTTACGGAATTTTGGAAAGACAGTTTAAGCGCTACATTGAAGAGGCTCTTAAAACCAAGGGAAATACAGGAGAAACACTTCTTTCGCTTTTAGAAAGACGCTTGGATAATGTGGTTTTTAGGTTGGGATTTGCCGTAAGCCGACCGTCGGCAAGACAGTTTGTTTCCCATCGACATGTTTTAGTGAACGGGAAAAGGCTAAACATTCCTTCATATCAAGTAAGAGCCGGGGAGGCAATTAGTCTTTCCAGCGAAGCCTTGAACATTCCCTCGGTCAAAGAGGCACTCAAGGAAAAGGATAGGAAAATTCCCGACTGGCTAAAAAGAAAAGCCGCCGTGGGAATGATTACCAGGGAACCAAAAATGGAAGATATTTTAGAGCCAATTAACGTTCAAGATATAGTTGAGTTTTATTCTAGGTAATCCTAGAGTCAAGCTATGCTTTAGGCGTAGCCTAAAGGAGGTGATTAAAAATGAATGAACCAATGTTTGAAATAAAACAAGAAGAGTCAAAAGGCGATTATGGAAAATTTGTGATTAGCCCATTGGAACGGGGTTATGGTGACACTTTGGGCAATTCTTTGAGAAGGGTTCTATTGACTTCTCTTCCGGGCGCGGCGGTTACGACCGTGCGAATAGCCGGTATTAGGCACCAGTTTTCATCCCTTAAAGGCATGAAAGAAGACGTGGTTGAGTTTTTGCTTAACCTCAAGAAAGTAAGATTTTCATACTCGGGGGAAAAGACTGTTAAAGTGGCACTCTCGGTTAAAAGCGCCGGCGAGGTCAAGGCCAAAGACATTAAAGTTCCCGCATCGGTGACGATCGCCAATCCGGAACTTGTTTTGGCAACCCTCAATAAAGGGGCAAAACTGGAAGCGGAAATGGAAATTGAGGCAGGAGCCGGTTATTCGCCGGCCGAAGATAGGATAGGAGGACCGATTGGAACAATTCCTTTGGACGCTTCCTTCTCTCCGATTCAAAGGGTAAACTATAAAATTGAAGAAACGCGTGTTGGCCGGCTGACAAACTACGACAAGTTAATTTTGGAAGTTTGGACAGACGGAACGATGACTCCGAAAGAGGCAACCGTCTCCGCCGCCAAGACACTCGTTTCATATTTTAATCAAATAGTTTCTCCCAAGAAAGTCGAGAAAAAAGAGGTCAAAGAGGAGGCCGACGTTATCGGCCCGATGGGAAAGCTGTCCGTCGAAGAGATAGGCCTGCCGACAAGAGTCGCCAATGCGCTGGTTAAGGCCGGATACGAGACAGTGGAAGAGTTGGCCAAAGCCAAAAAAGAGGATTTGGTTAAAGTCAGAAACCTTGGCGAAAAATCCATCAAGATTATTACCGTCGCCCTGGTTGAAAAAGGAGTGAAGTTCGGAGAATAATATGCGCAAAATGGTTTTTGGTAGGCATTTATCGCGAAGCCGAAAAGGCCGCATCGCCCTTTTTAGGTCCTTAATCAGGGCTTTGACAATTAGTGGGAAAATCGTTACGACCAGGGCAAAAGCGAAAGCTTTAATTCCTCAAATAGATAAGATAGTCACGGCCGCCAAGAAAAATTCGGTCAGCGCCAGAAGAAGGGTTCTCGCCGAGCTTGGAAATGACCGGGCGACAACCGATTTAATTTTTCTTAAAATCGTACCCGCCTTTTCAAATCGAAACAGCGGCTTTACCAGAATAGTTTTGCTTCCCGCCCGTCGAGGAGACAAAGCTCAAATGGTCAGACTGGAATGGAGCGAGACAATCGAAATGAAGGAAAGTCCCAAAAAAGAGACAAAAGAAAAGGAAAAGAAAGCGGTCAAGAAAGCTGAAAAACCCAAAAAAGAAAAGCCGCTTAAGAAGAAATGAAAACATACCAACCGAAAGCGAGTGAAGTAAAAAGAAGCTGGCATTTAATCGATGCCGACGGGGTGATATTGGGACGAATGGCAACCGAAGTTGCCCGGCTGCTTACGGGAAAGAACAAACCCTCTTTTTCCCGACACATGGATATGGGAGACTACGTCGTTGTTGTTAACGCCGAAAAGGTAAAATTAAGCGGCAAAAAAACCAAACAAAAAGTCTATCGAAGCCATTCGGGCTATCCAGGGGGATTTAAGGAAGTGACCTTTGCTCAAATGAAAAAGGAACACCCCGAAAGAATCGTTGGCCACGCCGTTGCCGGAATGCTTCCCGACAACCGACTTAAAAAAGACAGAATGGCTAGGTTAAAAGTCGTGGTCGGTGGTGAAAATCCCTTCAAGGATAAATTCAATGGCTAAAAAACAAAACTATTTTTACGCAGTCGGAAGAAGAAAGTCGGCATCGGCCAGGGTCAGGCTATTCAAAGGGAAAGGCGATGACTTGGTCAATGATTTGGCGGCCGGAAAGTACTTTCCCGGGGCTGTCAATAAAGTCTTGCTGGACAGGCCATTTGTTTTGACCGAAACCCTTGGCAAGTATTATTTTACGGTCAGAGTTATTGGTAGCGGAAAAAACGGGCAACTTCAGGCCGTGATTCACGGAATCGCCCGAACGCTATCTTTGGCCGATAGGGAAAAATTTAGACCCCAACTTAAAAAGGCCGGACTTCTGACGCGTGACCCGAGAGAAAGAGAAAGAAGAATGGTTGGCATGGGCGGTAAAGCCAGACGGGCAAAGCAGTCTCCAAAGCGTTAAACCGCTTTCCATGAACGCCAAAAATTATCTTAAGGCCTATTCCCAAAAAGCGAATAAATTCCTTGATTTGTTTTTTTTGAAAAAGAAAGCTCTAGCCAAAAAAATCGACCCCGACCTTGGCAAGATACTCCAAGTCTTTCTAGATTCATCGAAAGGTGGAAAAAGAGCCAGGGGAGCCTTGACGGTTTTAGGTTATGAGTCTTCGGGCGGCAAAAACTTTGAGGCAATCCTGCCGGTCTCTTGCGGCATTGAGATGTTTCATAATTTTTTGCTTATTCATGACGATATTATTGATAAAGACCGGTTGAGACGTGGAAAGCCAACGGTCCATACGGTTTATGCCAAAAAGAGAGGAGAACATTACGGAAACTCCAAAGCCATAATCATTGGGGACGTTGGCGCCTTTCTTGCCTACGAACTTCTTTTGTCTTCGAATTTTTCAAAAGAAAGAACCTTAGAAGCAGTAACGAAACTTAATGAGTTTTTGTTAAAGACCGGCTATGGACAGCTTCTTGATATCGATTATGATTTCAAAAAACAAATATCCTGGGAAGAAATTTTGAAGGTTCGTACCTATAAGACCGCTTATTACACCATCGTGATGCCCTTAACGGTCGGGGCAATACTGGCGGGTGCCCCCAAGAGTGTCCTCAGCGCGATTGAAAGTTATGGAGTCCCGGTTGGAATTGCTTTCCAGCTTGTCGATGACATCTTGGGTGTTTTCGGTTCAACGAGAAAAACAGGAAAAAGTAACCTCTCAGATATTCGTGATGGCAAAAAGACCTTTCTTTATGCGAAAGCCCTTGAGCTTCTTGGGGCCCCGGAAAAGAAATTTTTAAAAAGGTGGTATGGAGCCGGTGACGTTGGAGAAAAACAAATCAGAGAAATCAAAAAGATTATCGTTTCGAGCGGGGCGCTTGACTATTCCCAAAAGCTCGCGGAGAAACTAGTCATGAAAGGCAAAAGATATGTTCCCAAAATAACAATGGATAAAAAATATCAAAAAGTTTTAGAAAGCCTCGCCGACTTTATAGTTACAAGAGAAAGCTAACCCGTGAT
>Ga0156354_154_pt1 | contig 13004 bp, 14 predicted proteins | sample RifOxyA1_FD_108000 | JGI IMG/M metagenome (GOLD analysis project Ga0156354, IMG submission 108000) | Candidatus Woesebacteria bacterium RIFOXYA1_FULL_48_16
AAGAAATTCGCTTAAAAACCCGGATTTATACATCAAAACAAATGTTACCGGTACCCTTAACGTTTTGGAGGCCGCAAGGGAAATGGGAGTTAAAGACGTCGTATTTGCAGGATCCTCATCGGTCTACGGCAATGATGAACCCATTCCCTCAAAGGAAGATGCGCCGTGTCTTAAGCCTCTTAATCCCTACGCGATGTCCAAAAGGTCGGCTGAGCTCCTTTGCTACACCTACCACATGATTTACGGCCTAAACGTTACCATACTCCGTTTTTTTACTGTCTACGGCCCCAAGGGGCGCCCCGACATGTCACCTTACATTTTTACGCAATCTCTCTTAACAGGTAAAAAAATTAACCTGAACGGGGACGGGCGTGCAACGCGCGACTTTACGAACATAAAAGATATTGTCCGGGGCATAACACTTGCCCTTGCCAAACCTTTCGGTTACGAAATAATTAACCTCGGCGCAAGCCGTCCGGTAAGCATTAAAAAGTTTATTTCCGTTTTGGAAAAAATAACCGGTAAGAAGGCAAAAATCAAATATCTTCCAAGTCTCAGCGGGGAATCGAGAAACACGTATGCGGATACCTCAAAGGCCAAAAAACTTCTCGGATTTGAATCCAAGATCACCTTGGAGGCTGGTCTAACCGAATTTGTCGATTGGTTTAAGGCAAACCGCTTAGGTTAAACGGTGACCGTCAAAAGTTCTATCTAGAATCAGGGTAATTTCGTAAAGGATTATCAAAGGCAGCGATAAAAGTACGTCTGCCAAAATTGAATCCGGCGGCAGCAGCAGCGCGAACACGAAAGAACCGAGATAAACCCATTTACGGATTTTACGAAGTTGACCGTTGGTAATTAGACCGATTCTGAGAAGAAGAAGCAACAGGATAGGAAACTGGAAACCTATCCCCATCAGAGCGGAGGTTAAAAGAACTACCGATAAAAGCTTACTTATGTCCAGGATGTTGCCGATGCCGATTGAAACTGCCCTGCTTAAAAATATCTGGACCTGCCATTTCATAATAAAAACCCCGAATGAAAACCCCAAAGCGAAAAGAATAAGGGAAAAGGGCAGGAGCCTCATGATCATTTTATATTCTTTTCCTCTGAGAGCCGGCTTCAAAAAGGACATGATTTGGAAGACAAGAAGCGGAAAGGAAAATATTATGCCGGTTGCCACGCCGCAACTGATTGCAAGATTGATAAACTGGAATGGGGAAGTGAAAACTATGTTGATTCCGGTAAGACTCAGGAAATCAACCAGAAATTTTATTATCTGTTCATAAAAGAAAAAACCCACGAAAGTTGCCAGAACGAAAACAATAAGCGTAAATATGATCTTTTTGCGGGCTTCAACCAAATAGTGAGAGTACTTGGCTAGCGCTTCTTTAACTTCGGGGGATCCGAGAGCCTTGATGTTTTCCACCTTGAGAACATTCTACTGGATTATCCTTCTTTTTTCTCGTCGGTATCTTTTGAAGCTTTCTTAAACTCCCTGACGGCCTCACCGATGCCTTTGAAAAATTCCGGAATCTTTTTTCCTCCGAAGAGTAAAAGTACCAAGACGGCAATTATTATCCACTCTGTTGTCCCTATCGATTGAAACATAAATTTTTAAGACACCTCCTTCTTCTCGGGCTTGTCCTCTGTTCCTTCAACAGCGTCGGTCAAGCTTTTCTTAACGCTTTTCAGTTCCCTAACTGTTTCACCACTGGCACGGCCAAGGCTTACAAGTATTTTGCGGCCGAAAATTATTATCAGAATAAGAAGAATAACCACCCACTCTACGGGACCGATATTTTTAATGAAATTAAGCATCTTGCAACATTATTAATCCGAAATTATAAAAAAACAAGTAGTACTTTTGACTAACTAAGCTTGGCAGTGTACCACCCCGACCCGTCCCAATATTCCAAACTTTTTGTCTGGGTGTTAAATCCGAACGTACCCCTTTTTGCTTTTTGCGGACGCTTCTGAGAATTCCAAGATGCGATCGTCGGGAGACCGACCATTAAAGACAAACCCTGACCTATCTCAACAAGTACCGGTGAAGAAATTGCCATATTGTTTAAATTATTATATTAATCTTACCACCCCATATCAATAGTAAAAATTTGATAGGTTAATGGTTAATCTTCCTGTTAGCCTCCTTGAAAGGTCTCTCCTTACAAGATGCCCAACCTGCTAAGTTTTGATCCTCTTCATAGGTAGTATTAACCACTTTGATCCATTCCAATATTCTAAACTGGAAGTTGCGAAATTAAATCCGACGACTCTTGCCCTTGGGTTTTTGGGTCTTCCCGCCGTGTTCCATGACGGGAGTCTTGGCTGTCCGCTTGGAACATAACTTACCCCGACAGACACTCTTTTGTTTCTGAAAATAGTTGGATTTTTATACAGTATCGGCTCTTCCGGAACTGGGGGGATGGAAGGACTGAAAGAGGTTGATGGGCTGGCACTGGCCGAGTAAACAATTACCGCCGGAGAAGGTGACGGCGAGACAGAAGAAGCCACCCCGGCAGCTGATGGGGACGGGGAAACCGAAGGCGAGGCGCTCGCAACAGGAGCGCTTGAGGGGGAAATGGAAGGTGAAATTGAATTTGGTGGCGAAACCGATGGTGATATAGAAGCCGACGGAGAAACGCTTGGTGAAATGGACAGGGAGAGGGAAGGGGAAGGAGAAACGCTCGGGCTTGGCGAGACCGATGCGCTTAATGAAGGGGAGATAGAAACCGACGGAGAAAAGCTTGGTGAGATTGACGGAGAAAGAGAGGGCGATTTACTTGGACTTACAGAAGGTGACAGACTGGGGCTTGGAGAAACCGAAGGAGAAACACTTGGCGAGATTGATACCGAAGGTGAGACCGATGAGCTTGATGAAGGTGAAATTGACGCCGATCCTGACGGGGAAACTGAAGGCGATCTTGAAGGTGAGGCAGACTTGCTCAAAGATGGCGAGATTGAAGCAGAGGGAGAAGTGGACGGGCTTGCTGATGGAGACTTTGAGGGTGAAATACTGGGACTTATAGAAGGTGAAATAGAAGGGCTTCTTGAGGGTGAGATGGAAGCCGATGGTGAGAAGGAAGGACTTACCGAAGCGGATTCCGACGGCGAAAGTGAAGCAGAGGGTGAAACAGAAGCGGACTCACTTGGGCTAAGAGAGGGCGAACGGGAAGGCGAGGGTGAAACCGACGGACTTAAGGACGGAGACTTTGACGGTGAAATACTCGGGGATTTGGATACTGAGACGCTGGGACTAACCGATGGAGAAATACTTACACCAATAGAGGGCGAAACCGAAGGGGAAATGCTTTGACTTATTGAAGGAGAGATTGATGGACTTACCGATGGGCTCATTGAAGGTGAAATCGACGGTGAGGGCGATACCGAGGGAGAAACCGATGAACTTACGCTGGGAGAAACTGACGGAGAAATACTCGGACTTATTGAAGGGCTGATACTCGCGCTTGGTGACACCGATGGCGAGATCGAAGGAGATGGTGATACCGACGGGCTGACTGACGGGGAAACACTCGGACTAACCGAAGGAGATTGGCTTGGACTAAAGGACGGGGACAGGGAAGGTGATGGCGAGACGGAGGGAGAAATTGACAGGCTAACACTGGGAGACACCGAAAGAGACACACTTGGGCTAATTGAAGGCGAAATACTAGGACTTGGAGAAATAGAGGCGGAAATACTGGGAGAAACACTTGGTGAAATAGACGGAGATTTACTGGGTGAAATAGACGGAGATATGGAAACCGAGGGCGAGGTAGATGGGCTAATGGATGCCGAAACACTCGGGCTAACCGAGGGAGAAAGGGAGGGGCTTATGGAAGGGCTAATTGACGCGGAAGGAGATACGGAAGGACTAACCGATGGGCTTACCGAAGGTGAAATCGACGGTGAGGGCGATACCGAGGGAGAAACCGATGAACTTACGCTGGGAGAAACTGACGGAGAAATACTCGGACTTATTGAAGGGCTGATACTCGCGCTTGGTGACACCGATGGCGAGATCGAAGGAGATGGTGATACCGACGGGCTGACTGACGGGGAAACACTCGGACTAACCGAAGGAGATTGGCTTGGACTAAAGGACGGGGACAGGGAAGGTGATGGCGAGACGGAGGGAGAAATTGACAGGCTAACACTGGGAGACACCGAAAGAGACACACTTGGGCTAATTGAAGGCGAAATACTAGGACTTGGAGAAATAGAGGCGGAAATACTGGGAGAAACACTTGGTGAAATAGACGGAGATTTACTGGGTGAAATAGACGGAGATATGGAAACCGAGGGCGAGGTAGATGGGCTAATGGATGCCGAAACACTCGGGCTAACCGAGGGAGAAAGGGAGGGGCTTATGGAAGGGCTAATTGACGCGGAAGGAGATACGGAAGGACTAACCGATGGGCTTACCGAAGGAGACAAACTTGGACTTACCGATGGAGAGACTGAAGGTGAAACAGACGGTGAATAAGATGGTGAAATCGAAGCTGAAGGAGAAACAGACGGACTAATGCTTGGGGAGGCACTCGGGGAGACCGATGGAGACAGACTCGGGCTAATTGAAGGCGAGATTGACGGACTTATGGAAGGAGAATAACTGGAGCCGGGGGAAGGCGAAACGGACGGACTTATTGAAGGAGAGATCGAGGCACTTACGGATGGTGAAGCACTTGGGCTCGGGGAGACGGATGGCGAAACAGACAGTGAGGGAGAAACCGATGGTGAAACAGACGGCGATCCGGACGGCGATGCAGACAGGGAAACCGATGGGCTTACCGAAGGCGAGACGGATGGGGAAGGAGAAACCGAAAGGGAAATGCTTTGACTTACTGAAGGAGAGATCGATGGACTTACCGATGGGCTATTCGAAGGTGATGCTGACGGTGACGGGGAAATAGACGGACTAACAGATGAGGAAACGGACGGACTAACAGACGGGGACGCCGACGGGCTTATCGATGAGGACATGCTAGGACTTGGGGAGACAGAAGGCGAGACACTGGAACTGATAGAAGGAGAGATCGACGCACTTACCGATGGGCTTACTGAAGGCGAGATGGATGGTGAAGGCGAAACCGAAGGGGAGATACTGACGGATACACTTGGAGACACTGATGGCGACTTGCTTGGAGATATAGATGGCGAGATCGACGCCGATGGCGATACTGAGGGAGAAACCGATGAACTTACACTGGGAGAGACTGACGGAGAGACACTCGGGCTTATTGAGGGACTAATACTCGGGCTTGGCGAAACCGAAGGCGAGACGGAGGGAGATGGTGATACCGACGGGCTGACTGACGGCGAAACACTAGAGCTAATCGAAGGCGAGATTGACGGACTTATGGATGGAGAAAAACTGGAGCCGGGGGAAGGTGAAACGGACGGACTTATTGAAGGAGATATCGACGGTGACGGCGAGACGGAGGGTGAAATGCTTGGTGAGATTGACGATGAAACTGACGGAGAAAAACTCGGACTTACTGAGGGACTAATACTCGGGCTTGGTGAAACCGAAGGCGAAATCGACGGTGACGTGGAAGGAGACGTAGATGGTGATTCGGAGGGGCTCATAGATGGTGAAATCGAAGCTGAAGGAGAAACAGACGGACTAATGCTTGGGGAGGCACTCGGGGAGACCGATGGAGACAGACTCGGACTAACCGAGGGAGAAAGGGAGGGGCTTATGGAAGGGCTAATTGACGCGGAAGGAGATACGGAAGGACTAACCGATGGGCTTACCGAAGGAGACAAACTTGGACTTACCGATGGAGAGACTGAAGGTGAAACAGACGGTGAATAAGATGGTGAAATCGAAGCTGAAGGAGAAACAGACGGACTAATGCTTGGGGAGGCACTCGGGGAAAGGGACGGGGACACCGACGGGGACACCGACGGGCTTTCCGAAGGTGAGATAGAAGGTGAAAAGCTGGAGGCAATGGAAGGTGAAACAGACGGTGAGACACTTGGAGAAACGGACGGGCTCTCCGATGGACTTTCTGATGGAGAAACAGATGGAGATAAGCTAGGGCTAATTGAAGGGCTAGCCGATGGTGATTCGGAAGGGCTTATTGAAGGAGATGTGCTTGGTGAGGTTGAAGGAGACATACTCGGACTGGGTGATATTGAAGGGGATATAGAAGGACTCGCTGACGGAGATTCGGATGGTGATACCGAAGGCGAAGCGCTGGGAGAAATTGACGGAGAAACCGAAGGAGATTCTGATGGGCTTTCGGATGGACTTTCTGACGGTGAGACCGACGGTGAAGCACTGGGACTTACCGAAGGACTTGTCGATGGTGATTCAGATGGTGAAATTGACGGGCTGATTGATGGTGAAACCGAAGGAGACTCACTTGGACTAATAGAAGGGGATATCGAGGCAGATGGTGAAATTGAAGGTGAAATAGAAGGAGAAATACTGGGAGAAACTGACGGAGAAATACTAGGGGAAACAGATGGTGAAATTGAAGGTGAAATAGAAGGAGAAATACTGGGAGAAACTGACGGAGAAATACTAGGGGAAATAGAAGGAGAAACCGAAGGAGAAACTGAAGGAGAAACCGATGGCGAAAACGAAGGGCCGGCCACAGCGAATGTCAAAGTATTTGCAAACTCGACCCAGGGATTGTAATCGTTTGTATCGGTATCATTTTCTGGCAGGTCCGTTGATGATGCGTCTCCAATACGCAAGGATCCGTGATGAAAGTCGGATCCGGAGGGTGTAGGGTCACCACCTACTCCGATTTCAATAATTAACCTGTCTCCGGAAGTAATACTTACCTCTGTGGTTGTGGCGCTAAATTGTCTGTTGACCAGAGACGTTGTTAACTCCGTACCGTCATAGGTTAAAGCAAGCAGTGTTTGAAAAGTAGAAGCACCGTCCCAACTTCTAATAGTAATTGCGGTAAAAATATTGTTTGATAGGTTTGTCTCAGAGGCTCTAATTTGCCATTTGACTGTTTGGGCTAAAATTGTTTGAGTGGTCAAAGGATCAGAAACGTACTGCCTCATGAGATAAGCATCCGGGACTTTACTGGTATCGGTTGTGGTCGAAGCAGAGGCCATCGCCGAAGAGATTTTTGTTGTTACAGCACTTAGCCTTGACGCCTCGTCAGTTCCGGTCCAAGACGCACTATAAGCGGGGGTTACCGCGGGAGTCCCCGTTGATGGTAGATACAACCGTGTTGCCATTTTAGATTACTTGAACGTAAAACCTACATAAATTACAGCATTAAAATATATTTTTATTCGCATGCGGCCTATTAACAATAATAAGTATCATTTATACAACAACACAACCGTTTCAAACGGCTAAGCCATTATATACATTTTTGTGCGTTCCAACTATAAGATTTTGTGAGTTTACAAACATCAATTGACATTTGCGAAGTGGTTTTCTGAAGCGCCATAAAAATACCGCTTTTCTGTGGTACGGCAGGCTAGCTTTCAACTCGTTTGCCATCGATTCTTTGTTCGGCTTTGAGCAGGACCAGTGGGTGGGTAATCACGGTTTGGTCCTAGCCACACTGGCTGTTGCTTTGTACATGGCTTCCATCGAAACACCGGGAGTATTCCTAGTGGGGTACGCTTTCGATCCCAAGTCTATCGTCGTCCAAATCATGCTTCACTTACTATTCAACTTCCTATTGATTGTAAACACGTATTAAGATCACGATTTGGCAAAAATTTTATTGTAATAGTCATATGTAAGACTTTCGCGGCTCCTCCAATTATCAGGAAAATTCGCATTGCCTTTTATATAACGGTAGGTTCCGGCATTTGTATCTTGTTCCATAATGAACCAGCCATCATTTTCATCAATAAAGCCATAATAGGTATTAATTCCATAGTCGACCTCGGAAATTTTATAGCTGTCAGTGGGGTGGTGCTTGGCAGGGTCTACTGCCTCTCCTGTGGAATCTATGATAGAGGTTGTTGTTGGTTCTTCAGATTGCCCGAAAACATGAGAAGGCAACCTTTTTGAAATAAGAGAAGAAATGAAGAAGGATAAACCCGTAGCCCCAATCATTTTGAGAAACACCCGTTTATTGATGTCGGAAACTTCGACGCTGTCGGTCGAAGGGGAAGGGGAGCCGGAAAATTGTCCGATCTTGTTAGTGGTTAGCAGGTTTGGCTCTATTCCATTTCCCTGGTGGATTGGGACATTCCCAGCAAATTCGGTTCTGCGAGGAAATATTATAAAAGCAATATAAATTAACGGGAAATAAAGAAGGATGGCAAGCGCAAGATGAAAATAATCATTAGACGCAAGGAAAACGGCCGTATCAGCAGAGCTGGCAGCCAAGAAACTGCCATATAACATAATTTTTTTGATCATTTTAATAATTCGTTATTATTTCCGAATATTCTGACGAGACATAGCCAGTTGACCCATTAATAAGTTTTACTTGATACCAGCCCGGGCTTTCAGAAACAAGCTCAAAGATGTCATTATCCTTAGCCTCGCCAATTTTAAGTGACGATAACAAAGCGTCCCGATAGATATCTACACTTTCCAAATTATCAACGGTATCAATTAAAACCTTCCCTTGATTCACTTCTACGGTTTTTATATTTTCGTCTTCCGTTGCTTCCCTTTTGTCACCCAGAACCGTAGCGTATGAAGGAGGCGAGTATGAAGCTTTTGATGTTGAAGAAGTTTCGATTCTTAATATACTTTGAGCTATTAGCATAGCCAGAATCGCAATGGATAATATTATTTCTGGTACCCTGGCTTTGGATCTTGGGCGATAACGGGTGACACGTACACCGGTTTCCGGTTTACCCTTTTCCGGGTACAGCTTTTGATCACCCAGTCCTTCATTAGAAAGTATAGCCTGCGAATTGATCCAATTCGATGCTCTTTGACCAAGATATTCAGGGCATGAAGAGTAAGCATGATCGGGCACACCGTCTTTTTTACTAAAGTTACTGTGGAGGCTACGAATTAGACCTGGTAGTAGTGCAGGATCGCTGATTCTTTCCAGTTTGTAAGTATCCTTGAATAGGGAACCGGTTCGATGATGTTTCTTGTTGTAGTATAGGGCGTACCTTGTTGATACGGCTCTTATGAACTTTTGAGTAGTCCCAGGAACATTTTCTCTTATCAGGAAGTCAAAACGATTTGGCTCTAACTTATAGGCTAAAAGCTCAATCTGTTTAGAGAAGTTTTTAGGTAAACGGGGGACTCCTTGGTAAGTATGCCCCCTTATTGTAAATATTTTTTTACTATCATCAACATTTTTGTCAGACAAGTATTCATTTAAGAAGTTTACGAATGCCTGATAATCTTCGTTATCAATGAAAATTTTTTCAGATGCGAGATCACGATAAACATGGGAATATAGTACCCCATTTAGTTTGGCTTGATAATCATGGGCAGTCACAGTTTTAAGTTACTTGCTATCACTGAAGATAGCAAGTAGATTACAAGTATGTATAAAGCGATTATGATTTACAAGAGTCTTTTAGTAGACTGAGCCTTCTTAACTATCCGATTATTCAGGAAGCTATCTAGGAAATTCCCCTTATAATTCATGGAAGCCCGCAAAATGCAACAAATGAGTAAAATCATGATTTAGTTAATATATTGGAGATCGGTAATGGTTATAGGAGTAGGAGAGTACCAGAAGCTTATAAGGAACTATGGGTAGTTAGATACGGCTTTAAGAATACGCTTATAGTCAAAAAATATTGCAAGATACTATACTTTTTTCATTGGCAGCCTATGCCATAATGATCCGTCATATAATTCGAGATCCTTTGTCTCAATATTGAAACCTAATGTGGCGGGTTTTAAATTCTTCGGCCGGCCTGCATTGTTCCATGAAGGTATGGTATCTTGAAGCCCACTTAAGTTAACATCACGATTTGCCACATCCCGGAGAACAATAGCGGAGTCATAATAAAAGCTGGGCTTTTCTGGTGATGCATAGCGGGCGGGAGAGGGGCTGATCGACGGAGAAACACTCGGGCTGGCGCTGGCAGAATATACCACCGTGGCAGGTGAAGGTGATGCTGATTCAGTAGGAGAAGCACTAGCAGACAGTGACGGTGAGGCACTTGGGCTAACAGAGAAAGAGGCACTGGTGCTGGGCAAAGCTGGCGGACTCCCGCTAGGACCGACCGATGGACTCCCGCTTGGACTTTGACTCGCACTTGGTGATACGGAAAGAGATATTGAAGACGGTATTGATGGGGATGCTGAAATAGAAGGGGACACACTTGGAGATAGTGAGGTTGAAATGGCAATTGAAGGAGAAATTGATGGAGACACGGATGGACTGAGACTTGAGGGAGCCGCAGCCGAAGGGCTTTGAGACGGTGAAACGCTGGGTGAAATTGAAAAGCCTGCGCTTGGTGAAACCGAAGCTGAAGGACTTACCGAAGGAGACAAACTTGGACTTACCGATTGGCTTATCGAAGGAGAAACGCTGAGACTTACAGAAGGTGAAACAGACGGCGATATCGAGGCGGAAACAGATGGAGAAGCACTCAGGCTAATAGACAGCGAAATACTTGCGCTTGGTGACACAGACGGACTTGCTGACGGGCTGATGGATGGAGAAACTGACGGGCTGCGGGATGGGCTTATTGACGGGGAAATAGATTCTGAAGGAGAGACAGAAGGTGAAACAGAAGGGCTTACTGAGGGTGAGATTGATCCAGAAGGTGAAACCGAAGGTGAGACACTTGGACTTATTGAAGGGCTAATACTTGCACTGGGCGATACTGACGGTGACAGAGAGGCGGAGGGAGATTGGCTAGGTGATACGGACACTGACGGACTTTGAGAAGGTGAGATGCTGGGCGAAATGGATGGGCTTATACTTGGTGACACCGAAGGGCTGACGCTTGGTGAAACCGAAGCTGAAGGACTTACCGAAGGAGACAAACTTGGGCTTACCGATTGGCTTATCGAAGGAGAAACGCTTGGAGAAATGGAAGGTGAAATACTTGCGCTGGGGGAAACCGAAGGAGACAAACTTGGGCTTACCGATTGGCTTATCGAAGGAGAAACGCTTGGAGAAATGGAAGGTGAAATACTTGCGCTGGGGGAAACCGAAGGAGACAAACTTGGCGAGATACTTGGTGAAACCGAAGGAGAGACACTTGGACTAATTGAGGGTGACACCGACAGACTGACTGATGGGCTAATGGAAGGAGAAATGCTCGCACTAGTCGAAGGAGAAACACTGGGGCTTGGTGAAACGGAAGCGCTTATCGACGGACTGACTGATGGTGAAACCGACGGGCTTACAGATAGAGAAATCGAAGCAGAAGGACTGATTGATGGCGAAACACTAGGGGAAATCGAAGGACTGACAGATGGGGAAACTGAGGGGCTAATTGATGGGCTTATACTTGGTGAAAGTGATGGAGACTCGCTTGATCCGGCTGAAGGGGAAACCGACGGGGAAACGCTCGCAGATACACTTGGGCTTACGGACAGTGAAACTGATGGGGATACTGATGCGGAAGGGCTTTGAGAAGATGATACCGAAGGACTTACCGATGGACTGACACTGGGTGACACACTTGGACTGATAGACGATGATATAGACGCCGACGGAGACTCTGAGGGAGAGACACTCGGACTTACCGATTGGCTTATCGAAGGAGAAACGCTTGGAGAAATGGAAGGTGAAATACTTGCGCTGGGGGAAACCGAAGGAGACAAACTTGGGCTTACCGATTGGCTTATCGAAGGAGAAACGCTTGGAGAAATGGAAGGTGAAATACTTGCGCTGGGGGAAACCGAAGGAGACAAACTTGGCGAGATACTTGGTGAAACCGAAGGAGAGACACTTGGACTAATTGAGGGTGACACCGACAGACTGACTGATGGGCTAATGGAAGGAGAAATGCTCGCACTAGTCGAAGGAGAAACACTGGGGCTTGGTGAAACGGAAGCGCTTATCGACGGACTGACTGATGGTGAAACCGACGGGCTTACAGATAGAGAAATCGAAGCAGAAGGACTGATTGATGGCGAAACACTAGGGGAAATCGAAGGACTGACAGATGGGGAAACTGAGGGGCTAATTGATGGGCTTATACTTGGTGAAAGTGATGGAGACTCGCTTGATCCGGCTGAAGGGGAAACCGACGGGGAAACGCTCGCAGATACACTTGGGCTTACGGACAGTGAAACTGATGGGGATACTGATGCGGAAGGGCTTTGAGAAGATGATACCGAAGGACTTACCGATGGACTGACACTGGGTGACACACTTGGACTGATAGACGATGATATAGACGCCGACGGAGACTCTGAGGGAGAGACACTCGGACTTACCGATTGGCTTATCGAAGGAGAAACGCTTGGAGAAATGGAAGGTGAAATACTTGCGCTGGGGGAAACCGAAGGAGACAAACTTGGCGAGATACTTGGTGAAACCGAAGCTGAAGGACTTACCGAAGGAGACAAACTTGGACTTACCGATGGACTTATTGAAGGAGAAACGCTTGGAGAGACAGACGGGGAAATCGAAGCCGATGGACTTTGACTCGGAGAGACAGATGGACTAGTCGATGGGGAAACAGACGGACTAATAGAAGGACTTATTGACGGAGAAATAGATGCTGAAGGGGAGACAGAAGGCGAAACGGAAGCACTTATTGAGGGTGAGATTGACCCAGAAGGAGAAACAGAAGGAGACATGCTTGGACTTAGTGAAGGGCTAATACTCGCACTCGGTGACACTGACGGACTTGCTGATTGACTAATTGACGGACTAATCGACGCTGAAGGCGAAACGGAAGGAGATATACTCGGACTAATTGATGGGCTAATCGATGGACTTTGACTCGGAGAGACAGATGGACTGGCCGATGGGGAGACAGAAGGCGAAACACTTGCAGACGGACTTACCGAAGGGGACACAGAAGCACTGGGCGAGACAGAAGGAGATACGCTAGGGCTAATAGATGGGCTAGCTGATGCAGAGGGAGACTCCGAAGGGGATACTGATGGACTGATC
>Ga0156354_117_pt2 | contig 9500 bp, 9 predicted proteins | sample RifOxyA1_FD_108000 | JGI IMG/M metagenome (GOLD analysis project Ga0156354, IMG submission 108000) | Candidatus Woesebacteria bacterium RIFOXYA1_FULL_48_16
GGATTGCCCAGGTACTCTTTAGAGACGACGATCAAGGGTACGGGATTGGTCGAGTGTTCGGTTTCGATTGCCCCGGACTGGGTATTGATCATTTGCTCGACGTTTCCGTGGTCGGCCGTAATCAGCAAACTGCCTCCGTAGGCAAGAACCGTATTGGCTATTTTCCCGACGCATTCGTCCACCACTTCGCAGGCTTTAACGGCCGGACCGATGCTGCCGGTGTGGCCGACCATATCGGGATTGGCAAAGTTCACCAAAATAAAGGAATACTGTTGATTTTCCTCTCTTAACTTGGCCAGCAAAGAATCGGTCATCTCCCTGGCTGACATTTCCGGTTTGAGGTCGTAGGTGGCGACTTTGGGCGAGGGAGTAATGAATCTGTCCTCCCCCTCAAAAGCCGTTTCCTGCTGGCCGTTGAAGTAAAAAGTGACGAATCTTTCCTTTTCCGATTCGGCCACTCTCAGCTGCTTTTTTTGGGCTTCCGCAATCACCCTACCCAAAGGCATGTCGACGGTTTCGGGTGGAAAGGCAACCTTGGCTCCGTCGAGAGTCTTGCCGTATTCGGTCATGGTGACAAAAAATAAATTTTGTATCAGGGGTCCCCGGTTAAAGGGTTCCTGGACCGGATGGAGCTCAATTTCGTGCTTTTTCGCATATTTAACCAGATACGGGTCGTAGCCGAAATCCAGGTTGGCCTTGGTAAAATCCTGAAAGACGAAGGCCCGCGAAAGCTGTCGGGGCCTGTCGATTCTGAAATTGAAAAAAATCGCCGCGTCGTTGTCTTTAATCAAGGTGACGGGGGCACCATCCGCCTGAGTGATAATGGCCGGTTCGATAAACTCGTCGGTTTTGCCCTGGGAATAGGACATTTCGATTGCCTCTTCCGGCGTTTTGACCAAGTGTCCCTGACCTTTGGTCAAAGCAAAGTAGGCTTTGGCGGTTCTATCCCACCTCAGGTCCCTGTCCATCGCCCAATATCGACCCATAATCGAGGCTATCGTGCCGACACCCTCCCTGGCAATAACTTCCCTGACGGAGTTGATGTAGGTTTTTGCCGAAGTCGGCGGCGAATCCCGGCCGTCGGTAAATAAATGAAGGAAGACATTTTTAAAAGATTGCCGGGCCGCCAGTTGGATAAGGGCATAGAGGTGCTCAAGATTGGAATGGACTCCGGCAGCGCCAATCAGGCCCAGATAGTGAAGATTGGAATTATTTTTCTTGGCGTGTTCGATTGCCGCCAAAAGGGCGGGGTTTTTGAAAAAAGAGCCGTCGGCAACGGACATGTTGATTCTGGCCAGGTCCTGATAGACAATTCTGCCGGCCCCCAGGTTGAGGTGCCCCGTTTCGGTATTGCCTGCCTCACCCCGGGGCAGACCAACCGCTTCTCCCGAGGCGGCCAGCTGGGTGTGGGGGAATGACGCCCAAAATCTGTTCATGTTGACCGTGCTGGCCTGGGAAATGGCGTTACCGGCTCCGGGGGCGGCCATGCCCCAGCCGTCAAGAACAACCAGGCAAACAAATTTAGTGGGATTAACCGGACTCATTTTTGCAAGCGGGCCAGTTCCAGTTCGATTGCGGATAGTCTGTTATATTTGGCCACTCTTTCGCCCCTGGCCGGGGCCCCGAATTTACAGTACTCGGCCCCCACGCCGACGGCAAAATCGGCGATAAAATGGTCGTTGGTCTCTCCGGAGCGGTGGGAGACGATAATTTTCCAACCCGCATCTTTCGACATTTTAATGACCTTAATCGTTTCCGTAATCGTTCCTATCTGATTCGGTTTAACCAGGATGGCGTTGCAGGCTTTTTCGGCAATGGCCTTTTCGACTCTTTGGGGGTTGGTGGCCAGAAGATCGTCGCCGACAATCAAGAGTTGGCTCGATAAAAGTTCGTTAAGCTTCTTCCAGCCTCCCCAGGCGTCTTCCGAAAGGGGGTCCTCCAAAATAGCCAACCGGTACTGGTCATTTAAAGATTTGTAGTATTCAAGCATCGCCTTCTCGTCCATCGGCGACGACTTGTCTTTGATGACATATTCGCCGTCTTTGGCAAAATAGTTGGCGGCCACGTCAAGCCCCAGGAAAACATCGCGGCCTAAAGAGTAAGGAGTTTGTTTGATCGATTCGACTAAAACTTCCAAGGCATCGGCGTTGGTAAATAAGTTGGGGGCGTAACCTCCTTCGTTGCCCACCGAATGAATTGCACCCCGCCTGGCGAGAGATTCCCCGATCGTCAAATAAATTTCGACTCCTGCCTGAAGGCTTTGAGAAAAAGATTTTGAAGAAACCGGGATGACATGGAATTCCTGAAAGTCCAGGTTTCCCGCGCCATGGAGTCCCCCGTTGATCATGTTAAAAAGAGGCGTGGGCATCCTGAGTGGTGGCTTTAGTCCCGTTTTTTGGGCAAGAAAATTAATCCAGACGTAAAGGTTTTGTTTGGCGGCAATGGCTCCCGCCTTGGCGACGGCCGTCGATATTGAAAGAATGGCGTTGCCCCCGTACTTTGTTTTATTCTCGGTGCCGTCAAGCTGTATCAGTCTGGCGTCGATTCCTTCCTGGTCGGTTGCCTCCATCCCGACGACCGCCGGACCCAACTGGGCGTTGACGTTGGCCACCGCTTGTAAGACGCCTTTGCCCAGATATCTTTTGGCGTCCTGGTCCCTGAGCTCCAAAGCCTCGTGGGCGCCGGTCGAGGTTCCGGCCGGAACCGAAGCGACGGCGACGTGCCCCGAGTCAAGCTGGCAGGCGGCTTCGACGGTCGGAATGCCTCTGGAATCCAAAATCTCCCTGGCCCAAATACGGGTAATCTTAGCCATATCAGCTAATCAATTTCCTTTCCGTATCCAATATAACATGTCTCACCCGGTTGACGGCATCGGGATTGACGGAAACGCTGGTTATTCCCATTTCGACCAGCTCGGCGACCAAGTCATCGTAAGTAGAGGGGGCCTGTCCGCAGATGGAGGAGCTGACGCCGGCTTTGGCACAGGTTTTGACCACTCTTTTTAGGGCCCAAAGAACGGCCGGCGAGCGCTCGTCGAAAGCCGTGGCTACCGTCTCATTATCCCGGTCGGTTCCTTCGATCAGCATGGTTAGGTCGTTGGAGCCGACGGAGACGCCGTCGATACCGACTTTAATGAATTCCTCCAAGAGGATCACGTTGACGGGCAACTCAACCATCATCCAAAATTTAAACGTCGGGCCAGAAAATAGCCCTTCGGAGGCCACCAGACGTCTGACCTTCGCCAGCTCCCCCGGCGAGCGGACGAAAGGAATCATCAGCCAGAGATTTTTGTATTTCTCCCTGACCTTTTTAATGGCCGTCAGCTCCAGCGTAAAAACGTCGGGATTGGCAATATATCGAAAAGCGCCTCGAAAGCCGAGCATCGGATTGGGTTCTTCCGGTTCCCAGTATTTCCCGCCGGGTAGCGCCCGATACTCGTTCGTTTTAAAGTCAGTCGCTCTGTAAACAACGGGTTTTCCTTCGAAAGCTCGACAAAAAACGCTCAAGTCGTCTGCCAATTTACTGATAAATTTAGCCTGCTCTTTTCTTTTTATTGCCTCTTTAGGGTGAATGCCGATATTGGCAATCATAAATTCGGCCCGAAGTAATCCCACGCCGTCGACGTTTAATTTCGCGATTTCTTTGGCCCTCTCGGGCTCGGCCAGGTTGACGTAGACCTTGGTGGCCGTTTTTCCTTTTATCTCCCTTTCTTCTTCGACCGCTTCTTTCTTTTCGACGCTGATTTTACTGCCAAGGAAAACCTGTCCTTTTTGGCCGTCGACGGTCACGACCATGCCGTCTTTAAGAATCAGTGTGGCTTCTTTGGTCCCGACCACACAAGGAATGCCGAGCTCCCTTGAAACAATGGCCGCGTGTGAAGTGGCTCCGCCGGCATCGGTGACAATGGCTTGGGCCCTCTTCATGGCCGGGACAAAATCGGGCGAGGTCATCGGGGCAACCAAAACATCCCCTTTTTCTACCTTGCCTATTTCTTTGGCACTTTTTAAGACCTTGACCGTTCCCGTCCCGATTCCGGGGGAGGCGGCGGACCCCGAAAGAATGGGGACTTGGGTAACCTTAATCTCTCCGGCCTCCGTTTTAAGAACTGCCGCCGGTTTTTTGCCCATGGTGGTCACCGGCCTGGTTTGGACGATGAACAGTTTTTTCCCTTCCAGCGCCCATTCGATATCCTGGGGGAAGAAGTAGTGTTTTTGCAGTTTGTCGCCCATTCGGGCCAGGGAGACGATGGCTTCATTTGAAATTTTCTGTAGTTGCCTTTGTTTTTCGGGGACCTTTGTTTCTTTCGTCTCCTTTCCTACTTTAATCAATTGAATAGGCTGCTCCGATATCTCCTTGGAGAGAATATCGAAGGTTTCTTTTTGGACGACGTATCTGTCGGGGACAACGGAACCCTGGACGATCATTTCACCCAACCCCCAGACCGCCTCGATGACTATTTTGTCTTTTTCGTTGCTGACCGGGTCGACGGTGAACATCACCCCCGAGACGTCAGACTGAATCATTTTCTGGACGATGACCGAAATTTTCACCTTCTCGTGGGAAATTTTGTTTTCCTCCCGATAGAAAATTGCCCGGGGAGTAAAAAGAGAAGCCCAACACTCCCTGACCGCATTGATCAAATTGGCCTCCCCCTTGATATTTAAAAAGGTCGCTTGCTGGCCCGCAAATGAGGCGGACGGCAAGTCTTCGGCCGTGGCCGAGGAACGGACGGCCACCTGCGCTTGCTTTAAAAATCCCGAGAGCTTTTTATAACCGGCAATTGACTGCCGACTGACCTCTTCGGGAACTTTGCCGGTGACTATTTTTTTTTGGATTTTCCTCGAGGCGTTTTCGAGCTCTTCTGGGTTTTGAGTATTGGTAACCTTGAGAATGTTCTTGATTTGGGAGCCGAGATTGTTTAATTCCAGGAAAGCGTCATAGGCGGGGACGGTAACGGCAAACCCCGGAGGAACGGGGAAACCGGCTTTGATCATTTCTCCTAAATTGGCTCCCTTGCCGCCGACAAGGGGAAGGTCTTCTTTGTCTATTTCTTTAAAGAAAGTGACGAAAGGACGGGCAGCCATTATTTCATCATAACACAGGGCTCTCAGGATTTGGAGAGCTCGGTTTTAAAGTGATCAACCCAGGGAATGGGGGTCGGGTCAAGGCCGTATATCATCGCCAGGTAAAAAGAAACGTATGAAGACAGGACCAGAATTTCAAAAATCTCGATGATTTTTTTGGACCCGCGGGTGCCGTAGACTTCCGTTTCGATGTCGTTCTTTTCGACCACCTCTTTGGTTATCGGATACCTGATGCCGACTCTTTTACTATAATGCGGCGAGTCAAGAAAGAGAAAATGGAGGACGTTTTTAATCTCATGAGGGTTTCTTAACCCCTCCATTAAATGGTGGTTTAACTCAGGAATATCAAATATCAGGCCGAACGTTTTGGCGTTTTCGTTAAGCTGGTTTTTAAAGGTATGGGCGCTGCCGACCAGGTGCTCGCTGGCAATAATCACCGGAACCTTGCCCATGAGTTTTCGCGCCAGGGCTTTGGCGACATTTTCATTCTCGGGGACGTTGGCGCCATAATCGGTGATGAGTTTTTCCGCCTCCTGTATCGCTTCTTCCATTTCACTATCGAGTAAATTAATAAATTCGCATTTGGAAAGAACCGCCAGGACGGAAGCAATGGAATAACCCAGGCCCATTCTTGGCTGGTTGGACGGATTTTCCTTGGGGTCATAAATATAACCATCAAATCCATTCTCGCTCAAAAAGTCGGCGAGCTTGCCACCGGTGGTGACGCCGTAAACCATGGCCCCGCGGTTAAGTGCCTCGTTGGCCGAAGCCAGCGTTTCTTCGGTATTGCCGGAGTACGAGGAGAGGATAACCAGGGTATCCTTGTTGACATAATTGGGCAGGTTATATTCGGTGACGACCTCGATGGGAACGCGGGCCCTGTCGGCCAGAAGTGAATCGACAATGCGTCCGCCCAAAGCCGAGCCGCCCATGCCCGAAACAATGACGTTTTTGGCCAAGGGACAGGCGGCGGGCACTTCTCGCTGCCTAACCTCCTCCCAGGCCTGTCTTATTTGGGCCCCCAAACTCTCGATAGAAGTCAGGACGTTACCCGTATCGAGCTTATTGATTTCGTCCAAAGAATCCAGACTGTGCATTTTAAGACCGGATTAGTTTAAGAATTTCTTCTTTTTTCTCTTCCATGATTTCTCTGGTTTTTCCCTCCACGGTTAACCTCAAGAGCGGCTCGGTGTTTGAGGGTCTGACCACAAACCGGTATTGATCGTATTCGACGGCGATACCGTCAAGCGTCGATTGTTTGCCGTCCTGGTATTTTTGGCCTATTTCGGCCATTTTCCCCTCTTTATCGGCCACTTCCGAATTAATTTCTCCGGAAATAAAGTATTTTTGCATGACCTCCCGGACCGCTTCGGATAACTTGACGTTGCCTTCGGAAAGAAATTCAAGGACTTGCATCACGGGGATCATGCCGCTATCCGCATACCAAAAATCCCGGTAGTAGGTATGGCCGCTTGATTCCGTCGCAAAGAGGGCGTTTTCGCTTCTCATCGCCTCTTTAATGAATGAGTGGCCGACTCGGCAAAGGACGGGTTTTCCTCCATTTTTTTCTATTTCATCGATTAAGGCCCAACTATAGCGGGGGTCGTAGATGACTTTTTCTCCGGGGTATTTAGAAAGCATCTTCTCGATAAGAATGGTATTTAAGTAGTAAGGCTCGACGAAAAGCCCGCCGTCGGCGGCAAAGAAAACCCGGTCGGCATCCGCATCCCAGGCAATGCCCAAATCAGCGCCGGTTGAGCTTACCAACTCGGTAAATTCCGTTCTATTTTCCGGCACAAAGGGGTCGGGCCTTCCTTTGGGGAAAGTGCCGTCGGGGTTGGTATTAAGCTCGACAATTTCCAGGGGAAGTTTCCCTTTTTGAACAATCTTTTTGAAGATGACGCCGGCATAACCAAAGTTGGCGTTAATGACGACCTTGACCGGTTTTATTTTAGGGGCAGTGAGCCAGCCCAGAACAAAGCCGGCATAATCCTCTTCGATATTCATTTGGCGAACATTGCCTTTGGTCGGAGCCTGGATACTTTTGCCTGAAACGGCAAAATCCCTTATCTGGGTAATGCCCTGCTCAAAAGTCAGAGGCTTCACCGATTCTTTGACCATTTTAAAGCCGTGCCATTCCGGAGGATTGTGGGAAGCGGTTGACTGGATGCCGCCGGCGAGTTGGTAATGTCCGACCGCAAAGTAATACATATCGGTTGAAATCAGGCCAACGTCGACGACGTCTATCCCCGCATCGGTCAGACCCCGGACAACTTCGTCCTTAAGCTTTTGAGAGTGGAGGCGGACGTCGTGGCCGACGGCAATTTCCCCTTTCGGCTTAACAAAATCCGCATAACCCTGGCCGATTTTGTAGGCCGTCTCTTCATTTAAAGTGGTCGGGTAGATACCTCTGACGTCGTAGGCTTTAAAGATGGAAGGGTCAACGCTCACACTTTATTTTAGAAGAGTAACGGTCAGAAGGTCAAGGGAGGAAGCCACTTCCGCCTGGGAAGTTTTCACCTTGATATCCGTCTCCGCAAGACTTTTGATAATCTCTTCAAGGAGCCCTTTGGTAAATTTTCCGGCCTGATTTTTCAGCTTTTGGGCTCGCCAGGGAGGGAGCGGCAGGGGGCTACCCGTTTTTGCCCAGTAAAGGTCCCTGACGTGTCGGGCCAGGAGGGCAAAGACAAATTCCGGCGGTTCCTTTTTCAGAATTTGATGAAAAAGGGTGAGCGACTTATCGGCGTTTCCCGGACAAAAGGAGTCAAGAAAATCAAAAATTAACCTCGGCAGTTTAAATTCCTCTAATCTAACGCCTTTGGGAAGAGATCCCAAAATAGTTTTTCCCAAAAAATCGTTGTGGTAGAAAACGGCCGTTCCCTCCCCTTTTTCCAGAACATTCTTGGCTTTTTTAAGAGTAGAAAGCGGCCATTGATTGATCCTTTTAATGACAAAAAATGGTTGTTGCCCAAAAAGGGAGACGCTGCTTAGTTCTTCTGAAATTCTCTCCGGGCTGTCTAAATAGTTAATCTGCCAGCCCCTGGCCTTGGCCGCTTCGATAAATTTTTCCAGCCTTTGATTTAAGGCCCTTTCGTTGTCTCCATGAAGAACAATAACTTTCATTTTTGCCTTTTACTTAAATAGTCTCCTATCAACTTGTGTACTTTATCATGAAACGAGCGCTTGCCGCGCCTAATATGCGGCATCAGAGCGCCCGAGAAGTTCCTTGGGATATGAGTTAGTTCGTGGAGTAGGACTTTATCCTTTTCGATGTCCGAGAGCCTATCATATTTCTCCGCAATTACTTCAACGACATAAGCGGGAGTTTCTCTAAGCGCCTTTTGCCAAACTCTATTTAAACCCCAAATTCTGGCATAGGCTCGAGTATTGGCGTTAACTGATCTGAAGCAGTGGATTTTTGAAGATTTTACCCAAGTTATTTCGCAGGTTGAAATAAGATGCAAAAGTCTTTTTTTGACATCGGGAGCCAACTTCCAATCAATTCCTCTTTTACTGTGAAGCAGCAAGCTTTGCTTACTCGATTTTGTAAACTTCCGCACCTTCTTTGGCCTCGCTCTCGACCTTTAAGCCTATCACGTCGCCTTTGCCTGCGGAATCCTTCTTTTCGTGTTCAATCTGGATTGAATCAACCGTCTGTTCAAATAAATCCTCTCCGCCTCGGCTAAACTTTACTTTCTCGCCAACCGTAAGAGTTCCGTTCAGCTCAACGATCGCCACTCCGATTTTATCGTAGTAGTGAGTGACCTTCCCTATTTTTAAATCAGCCATGATTATCACCCCCTCTTATCCGATACGCATGACAGAGCGCCACGGCCAAAGCGTCGGCCGCATTGTCGAAATGAGTCTTCTTTTTAGCGGCGCTTCTGACTTTTGCGCCTAGAACCTTCCTGATCGCTTTCTGTATCATTTTCTTGTCTGCCCGGCCGTTACCGGCAACTTCCTTCTTAATGGTTCCCGGCGCATATTCGGCCACTTCTATTTTATACTTAGCCGCGGCAAAAATCATCACTCCCTGGGCCTGACCGACTCTCATTGCCGTTTTGGCGTTGGCGGCAAAAAAAAGTTTCTCGATGGCCATAACGTCGGGCGAGAACTTTTTAAGAATCCGGGTCATTTCCAAATAAATATTTTCCAATCTTTTTCCTGGAGTACCGTCTTTGTCGGTGGTAATGAGACCGAATTCCAAAACCTCAAAAAGGTTTGACGAAGACCTGATTATCCCGTAGCCCGTCGTCGCCGTTCCCGGGTCAATTCCTAAGATCAACATAAGTTATATTATACGCCCCGGTCGCTATTTCCTCTTCTTTTGAAAGAAAGCCAGATAAAATAATTTCCAGAATGCCTCCCGTGCTGACGATCAGGAGGGCAACGTACCACCAGCTTTGGTTATTCTTG
>Ga0156354_131_pt1 | contig 6173 bp, 5 predicted proteins | sample RifOxyA1_FD_108000 | JGI IMG/M metagenome (GOLD analysis project Ga0156354, IMG submission 108000) | Candidatus Woesebacteria bacterium RIFOXYA1_FULL_48_16
TGGGGGAAAAACGGGGTTTCTCTTTTGGATACCCGGAAGCCCCATTGGACATGAGAATCGATCCCAATTCAGAAGGAGTTATGGCTTCTGACCTTCTAAACGGATTGAGAGCCGACCAGCTGACGGTCCTTTTTTCTAAGGTCTTAACCACCTCCCAATCCAGATTTTTAGTGAGCAGGGTGGTTGAACAAAGGGAGAAAAAACCGTTTGAAACCGTCCAGGATTTTTTGAGGATTGCCAAAAGGCTGAAAACAAAGAAGGATTTAAACCCGGCCACACTCCCCTTTTTGGCGTTAAGAATGGCGGTCAATTCCGAGCTTGAGAATTTGAAGGAAGCTCTTCCCAAGGCAGTAGGGTGCCTAAAGAAAGGCGGGAAGATTCTGGTTATCACATTTCATTCGGGTGAAGAAAAAATAGTTTTGGATTTTTTTCACCAGTGTCGGGAAGAAGGAACGGGAAAAATTTTGACATCCGTATCGATTAGGCCCGGGGAAGAGGAGATAAGCAAAAATCCCAGGGCAAGAAGTGCCGAACTTTGGATTTTACAAAAAATATGAGAAGACAAAAATCTAAAAATAAGTTTGTTGTTTGGATACTGGCGATACCTTTAGTGGCGGCGTCGATATTGATGACTGTCGAGATGGCCTCATCGGGGGCCGAACTCTCGCTCCTGACGAGTCAGGAAGCGGCTCTAAAGGCAGAAAATCAGAGACTCGGGGCCGAACTCATTTCTGCCTCTTCCCTCTCCCAATTTGAAAGTACTTACGAAAGCCTTGGGTTTATTAGACCCGAAAAAACCATTTACATCACCGAAGAAGACGCTGTCGCCAAGCTCCCTTAATCCGATGAATACGAGGCTAAGGATTGTTACCCTGGTTTTTCTTCTAGCCTTCCTCGCCCTCGGCGCAAAACTTTTTTTCTGGCAGATAATTAAAGGCCAGGAGTTGGCGGCGCAAGCCAGGGCCCAGCATCAGTCGGGCAAACACCTTTCGGCTCCCAGAGGCAACATTTTAGCCAAGGACGGCACCTGGCTGGCGGCCAGGGGCGAAGCTTTCAGGGTCTACGCCGAACTTCCCCGCTTGACCGATTCAGCCAAGAAAATTGCCGAAGCCTTGGCGCCCTTTTTCGTTCCCGACGCCGGTGACCGGGGTTCTCTTTTGGTTGAAATCGATAGGCTCGAAGGACTTCTTGCCAAAAAGGAAGTCGTTTGGGTTGCCTTAAAGGAGAAAGTGCCTGCCCCGGTCAAGCAAAATATCGAAGCCCTAAGATTTAGCGGCATTGGCTTTGAAGCTCAGGAAGAAAGGGTTTATCCGGAGGCGTCTTCCTCGGCCCACCTTTTGGGATTTGTCGGCAAAAACGAAGAAGGGGGCGACGTCGGCTATTTCGGACTCGAAGGCTACTACAACCTCTCTTTATCGGGTAAACCCGGTTTTGAAGCTTTGGAAAAGGATGCGGCGGGGGTACCCATTCTTCTCGGGGATTCGAGTGAAATTACGGCCATCGGCGGGGTGGACCTCCTGACCCATATCGACAAGACCGTTCAGCGGTCCTTGGAAAAAAGGCTACTTGAGGGAATTAATCAGTACGGAGCCAGCGGCGGTACGGGAATTATCATGAATCCCAAAACCGGGGCGATTTTGGCGATGAGCTCCTACCCTGCTTATGACCCCAAAACCTACTTCGATTTCGGCGATTCCTTTTTCAAAAACCCGGCCGTCTCGGACTCTTTCGAACCGGGCTCGGTTTTTAAGGTTCTGGTCATGGCCGCCGCTTTGGACGCCAAGGCGGTTGAGCCCGATACCAAATGCGACATTTGCGCCGGCCCCCTCAAGGTCGATAAATACACCATCGAAACCTGGAATCGGCAGTATCGGCCGGATTCGACGATGGTCGACGTCATTGTTCATTCCGACAACGTCGGCATGACCTTTGTCGGTTCCCGCCTCGGGGCGGAGACGCTCTACGATTATTTGGAGAGATTCGGTATCGGCGGTCTGACGGGGATTGATTTACAGGGGGAAGCCTCGCCCCGCTTAAGAGAAAGGGGAACCTGGAATATTGTCGATTTAGCCACCGCCTCTTTCGGCCAGGGGGTGGCCGTCACCCCGATTCAGATGATTAAAGCGGTCTCGGCCATTGCCAATGGCGGACGAGTGGTCAGGCCCCAGGTGGTCGATAAACTTTTGGGTGAGAGCTGGGAAGAGAAGATCAAGCCCGAAATAGGGGAAAGGGTTATTTCGGAGGAGACGGCCAAAGAAATTACGGCGATGATGGTCTTGGCGGCAAAAGAGGGGGAGGCTAAGTGGACCCACCTCAAAGGATTTAGCGTCGCCGGGAAGACCGGCACGGCCCAGATTCCGATATCGGGCCATTACGACGACGAAAAAACAATCGCTTCTTTTATCGGTTTTGCTCCGAGCGACAAGCCTAAATTTATCATGCTCGTCACTTTAAGAGAGCCCCAGACTTCCCCTTGGGCCTCGGAAACGGCCGCCCCTTTATGGTATTCAATCGCCAAGGAGCTCTTTCCCTATTTTTCCATCCAGCCCGAATCGTGAAAATTTACACTTCGTGATTAAATACACTTCGTGATAAAATACACATGGTGTCTAAATTTATAATTAGCGGCGGCAAAAAGCTTGAAGGCAAGGTAAAAGTTGCGGGCAGTAAGAATTCCGCCTTGGCCTTAGTCAGCGGCGCTCTTCTCGCCGATTCTCCGGTGACATTGACCAACGTTCCGGAGATCCGGGACATAGAAGTGATGACCCAACTGATTGAGAAGTTGGGGGGTAGGGTTGAAAAGTCCGCCGGTTCTTTAACGATCGATGCCTCAGGCTTATCCTCCTACGAACTCGACCCAGACTTAAGCGAAAGACTTCGGGCCTCCGTCATTTTAGCCGCTCCCCTATTGGTTCGTTTTGGCAAAGCCATTGTTACTCCTCCGGGGGGAGATCAGATAGGGGAAAGACTTTTGGATACCCATTTCTCGATGATGAAAGAGTTTGGCGTGACGGTTGAGGCGAAAGACGGAAAATTCCATTTGGATTGGGAAAAGAAGAAGACGCCGAGAGTTTTTTTGGAGGAAGCTTCGGTCACCGCCACGGAAATGGGCTTGATTCTTGCCTCTTCCGTGAGCGAAGAAATAGTCTTGGAAGATGCGGCGTCAGAACCCCACGTCCAAGATTTGGCCAAGATGCTCATAAAAATGGGGTCAAAGATTGACGGGGCGGGGACCAATAGAATTGCAGTTTCCGGTAAAAAGAAACTCTTGGGGGTTGAGCATCGAGTCGTCCCCGACCATATCGACGGCGGAACCTTCGCCATCGCCGCCGCCATAACAGGCGGACACGTCGAGATAGAAGACTGCCCCGAAGAGGATTATCACCTTTTCCTCCACTATCTCAAAAGTATGGGGGTTGAGGCCGAATGCGAAGAGAATAACCGGCTTTGCGTCAAGCCTTCCAATTTAAGGGCCCTCAAAAGAAAGTTTCAGACCCGTCCCTGGCCGGGCTTCCCGACTGACCTGATGAGTCCTTTTATCGTTCTGGCCACCCAGACCGAAGGGACGGTCCTTTGCCACGACTGGATGTACGAATGGAGAGTCTTTTTTGTAGACGATTTGATCAGCATGGGGGCCAATATTTTTATTGCCGACCCCCACCGGGTCATCGTCACGGGACCGACCAAACTTAGGGGAGAAAAGCTATTTTGTAAAGACATCAGGGCCGGGATTTCGATCATTCTGGCGGCGCTTGTTGCTCGCGGGACGTCGGTCATCGACAACGTCGAGATGGTTGAGAGGGGATACGAAACAATCGTCGAGCGTTTCAAGGGTCTGGGTGCAGAGATTAGTCGAGAGGGAAGCCCCAATGAGTAATAAGAAATATAAACAAAAAATCGTGACTTTGGGCGGAGGAACGGGGCAGTTTCATCTTTTGACTGGACTGCGTGAACTAAACGAAAACAGTCTGATTACGGCTGTTGCCGGGACTTGGGACAGCGGCGGAAGTTCCGGCAGACTGCGCACTGAGCTTGGAGTTTTACCCCCCGGCGATATCAGGCGTTGTATTTTGGCCTTGATGGAGGATGAAGACCAGAGAATGGTTGCTCAAAGGCTTTTTGATGACAGGCTTGATGATTTGACGGGACCTTTCAAAGGCCACTCCTTCGGAAATTTACTGACGGCAAGACTCGAGGATATTTATAAAGGTCAGGATAGGGGAATCGAAGCTGAAAGAGAACTTTTCAGAATACGGGCTAAGGTGATGCCGGTAAGTATCACCAATGTGACTCTTATTGCCGAAACAGTCAAAGGAAATAGGATAGTGGGCGAAACCAATATTGACCTTAGGGTAAAGGATAAAGATTATGATCGTACCGACAAGATTGCCCGAATCTATTTTGACACCAGGGCCGATGCCAATCCGAGCGTTTTGGATCAAGTCAAAAATGCCGATAAAATCATTTTTTCCCCCGGCGATTTATATACCAGTGTTTTACCTCATTTACTGGTGGATGGAGTAAAGGAAGCAATCGCTAAGTCGAAGGCTAAACTTATTTATGTATTGAATGTTGCAACAAAGCCGGGAGAAACGGATTCATACAAGGCTTCGGATTTTTTGAAAGCGCTGTTGTTTTATTTAGACGCCCCGGGGAGGCTTGATTTCGCGATTGTGAACGACAATCATTTAGATTCCGAAATATTGGAAATCTATAAAGGCGAGGGACAGAATTTGGTTGAGGTGGATGATGAAAAAATTCACAAACTTGAACCCAAAGCCAAAATCATTAGAAAGCCGGTATCGGTCTATCTTAGGAAGGATCACCTTTTGCGTCACGACCCCCAAAAACTGGCTCTTGAAATCTTGAGGATTTCCTAATATGACGACGGGAATAAAACAGGTACCGGAGCAGGCAGTCATCCTGGCGGGAGGCGAGAGTTCCCGCTTTGTTCCGTTTCAAAGAAACAGGCACAAAACAACCTTTTTGCTCTTTGGCGAGCCGATGATCGTTCAAACTTTGCGGGCACTGAAAAGCGTTGGGGTAAAAAAGGTCGAGATAGTCAGGTCCCCCAATGACGAGGTGATAAAAGAGGTTGTCGGTGCCGCCAAGCTTTCCCTTAAAGTGAACTTCCATACCCAAAAGGAGCCCTTGGGGACGGGAGATGCCCTTTTGACGGCCAAGGGAGTCCTCGAAGAGAGATTTCTGATGGTCAGTGGTCAGCAGGTAAACGTTGCCGACCACTTAAATCTTCTTAGCGGAAAAGAAAATGGAGTGGTCCTTTTTTCCCAGAAGACCGACGAGCCGCAAAAGTACGGGATGCTGGCTCTTAATGGAAATCGGGTCACCAGGGCGGTCGAGAAACCCAAGGACGCCAGGGGACTATCGGACCAAAGGATAATGGGGATATACGTTTTTACCCGAGACTTTATCGATTTTATGGCTACCTTTAAGATTACGGATTACCTTTTGGTTGAGGCCCTTGATGCTTACACCAAAGAAAACGAGGTGGTTGCCGTCGAAACCCCATATCCCGCCATTTCCCTCAAATACGCCTGGGATTTGTTTAAGGTCCTTGATTACAGGTTCAGCCTGCTTCCCTCTAAGCCGCAAATCAAAAAGGGCGCAAAGGTAGCAAAAAGCGCCGTCCTCAAGGGAACCGTGGTGGTTGAGAAGGGGGCGGTGGTTGAGGACTACGCCGTGATCGAAGGCCCTTGTTATATCGGGAAAAAAACCATCGTGGGAACTTTTTGTAAGGTTAGACCCGGAACCGTTTTGGAAGAAGACGTTGTCCTCCAAAACGCAGTTGAAATAAAACACTCGATTGTCGGGAAGGGAACGCACTTGCACTCGGGGTACTTGGGCGATTCCATCGTGGGAGAGGACGTCAGAATAGGAGCTGGTTTTATCAGCGGCAACAGAAGGCTCGACAGGGGCAACATCAGGGTCATGGTAAAAGGTGAGCTTGTCGATACCAAGTCCACGTTTTTCGGTACCCTGATCGGGGACAGGGCCAGGATTGGAATCCACTGCGGAACAAATCCGGGGGTGATAATTCTACCCGAGACCCATATCTTGCCGGGAACCGTAGTTTCTTATAAGTAAATCTTTAGCCTAGGAGTTTTTCGAGGTATTCGGCGAGTCCGTCTTCTTCGCTGGTCCCGATCGTTATT
>Ga0156354_101_pt1 | contig 4647 bp, 6 predicted proteins | sample RifOxyA1_FD_108000 | JGI IMG/M metagenome (GOLD analysis project Ga0156354, IMG submission 108000) | Candidatus Woesebacteria bacterium RIFOXYA1_FULL_48_16
TAGTCTATACTTATTGTGAAGATTATTCGCCAGATTCTCCCGTATCTCTCTTAACTCCGACCCGAAGTCCCAGATATTCTTTAAGGTGCTGCTTTTCAAATCGCCGACTACCATCTCATCATCATAATCGGCGCAGCAGGCAACCACCGTTCCATTCCAGTTGACCGATAGTTTGTCGAATACTTCCGGGCAGTTGGGACTGGAACACGGATCAATGCCGATTTGTTTCGTCTTACCGATAACGACTTCATCGGAAATCTTCTCTGCGCGAGCCTTAAAACTCAACACTTCCCCAGTTGTCTCATCAGTTATCGTAGTCCCTATCTGAATGTACGGCGTCTCGAAGTCCCCTCTACACTTGTGCAATTTTCCAACCGTCTCAAATAGCTTCTCAAAGTTGTCCTTGCCCCGCCATTTCTTGTACTGCTCCGCCGTAACGCCTTGAAACGAAAACTTGACAGCAGACGGCCCGTACCTCAAATGTATTAGTTCGTATATGGCCTCGTCATCTATCAAAGTTCCGTTGGTATTTATCCAAACGGGCACGTTCACACTCCGCGCCAGCTTACAGAAGGCAAGGCACTGCGGATGCACAAACGGCTCGCCCCAACGCACAAATCTGAGGGCCGCGCCCCATCGAGCGGCCTCTTTGAGAATCAGCCCAAAAAGTTCCGCAGACATTAGACCCTTCGGCCTCTTGAGTATCCCCCGACCCGTAGGGCACATCGCACAATGCAGGTTGCACATGTTCGTTAATTCGAGATCGAGCAGGAGCGGGAACGGGCGGGGATTCGCCATCTTCTCCGCCATTGTGCCGGAGTTGCACTTTTTATATATCCGCCGGAAACTCATAATCATTCTTGCACAACCTTTTCCACTTCATCGTCATCCACTCCCCAATTTTCAAATCTCTCAATATCATTTTCCAAGAGCGCTATCGTCTCTTTTAAGGACGTGATAAGACGCTTCCGAACCAATAATACCAACGCTTGCGCATTTACCGTGAATTCCTTATCAGTTATTACCACAGAAGAAGCAGTATGCAGATAAGCAATATAAGCCGCCGAGCCGACCAAGCGAGAAAACTTAATCGACAAATCGTTAATACCAGTAACTTTAAGCAACTCCGCTATTGCCGTATTTATGAGATCAATCTTGTCCAAGTCCGTCATTTGCCTTCCTTCAGGTACGTAATTATTCTTGCGGCAACAATATCAGGGTCTTCGGGCTTGCTAAAAAAATCAACGTTGTCAAACAACAATGTGAACAAAGCAACCGCCTTATCGCCGAACCGGTCAGTCGCGTCGCAAATGTGCCGTACTTTCTCATATTGCGACATCCGAGCCAACATATTCTTATAGATTTCTACGGGCTTAATAGCCTTTTCACCATCCGTTTGCATACGTTCCACTTTGAAGCTCTATGCTTACCCGCCGCCCGGAATCGGGCCTCAGCAACCGACCAGTCCCATTTACTGTCAATGTCAATGTCGTCGTACTCGTCGCAAAAATAAGCGTAAATATTCGTTTTCCAATAGTCTTTGCAGTTTACCCATACGTCCCATTTAGCCAGGTAAATGTAGCCGTTTATCCGGTACGCGGGCGGTAAGTCCTGCCGGTTCTTGTCTTTGAACTGGTTGGGATACCAGCCGCGAAGACATAAGTCGTCCGGCACTTCCTTAACTACTATCGTCGGGTCTTTATACCTGTGAACCCCGATAACCATATCGGCATTTTTATCTTTCCACTGTTCGAATGGAGGCAGGCCAAGTATCATATCAGCAGCGCTGCATATCTGAGCGGGCCTGATTCCCGGACTTGTCGCCTGAATCAACTGAACGTAGTCGTACTTTTCACCGAGCCGAAGCAGCGAATTCACCATAACGTCCATCACCAGCGCCGCATCAGTAGCCAATTCAGCAGGTCGCAGCTGACCATCCACGCCGCATTTGGCGGCCACAGCCAATATCTTACCGGAATCACTGTTGACTACTATCCGGTCGAATACGCCGCTATCTTTCGCCGACTCGATACACCATTGAATTAGCGGCTTGCCGCAGAAGTCCTTAATGTTCTTGTTCGGAATACCCTTACTGCCGCCCCTGGCCGGTATTACCGCCAGAAAACTCTTGCCCCCGCGCATTTTGCTCTCCCTCTTGCAACCATCCCTTAATCCCTACTTCAGTCAGACCCGGCCTCGGCTTAATAGTTGCATGAGGCTCAGGACTAATAAAATAACACATTTTCACGCCCGCCCACGCCATCCGTTCCGAAAGGTCTATATCATTCACCGCGTTCCATTTCTTGCGCCAGCAGTGAAGGTTCGTCCTGAAACACTTCAGGTAACTCCGATACAGCCACGACTGAACAGCGCCTACCTGCCGCGCATTGAAAGTGTACGGTTCAGGCCATTGCCCGTTCAAGTCTATCGGAAATGAAACGAACTCCTCATTATATTTAGTCGCCGTCTCCAGCGCCCATTCAAGATGTCTCGGATGCCAAACATCGTCATCGTCAATTCGGGCTATCCAATCCCCCCGCACTCTGGATAGCCCGTAGTTTATCGCCCGGCACGGCCCAGCCAACCATTGATAAAAACAATGCACTGGATAATGACGCACCTTGTCAATTTTATGCCCTCTAATTTTACCGTACTCGTAGTGCGTATATTCGCAAGGCCAAACACCATCCCCCACAATAATCAATTCCCAATTCTTGTAGGTCTGAGCCAGAACAGAATCTATCGCTTTAGTGGCGTCTCGCCCTATCGTAGGCATTATGATAGAGACTACCGGAGTTGCCCCAAAATGCTCCGGCGCATTCTCCGGATAATACTGATACTCGTAATACCTGCGGGCAAGGCGCAAGCGCACCCTGTCCGCAACACTGTACCAACAAAAGAGGAACGCAGTGATTAGCCAGTCAAGAATTGCCAGATACCATTTTCTTTTCGGTCTCATCTTTTTCCTCTTTCGCTTTTCGCCGCCCATCCACTTGTTCGGGAGCGGCCATAAACGACCAGTAATCGAGAGCCATATTCGTCGCCGCCCGAAATTCGGCATCGTAAGCAGCTAAACGAGAATCACTTTGTTTCCGTTTCCGGCGCATGTTTTACTACCTCCCTATACCTATTGGGGGCCCAGAACGGGAAATCCTTGAACCATCCCCGTTTCTCAAAGTCGGTTTCCGGCTCAAAGGTATGCCCCTTGTAATAATCACGCAGGTTGTCCGTATTGATTATTCGGTACGCACCGCGCTTGCACTTGGGCGATGAGCCTACTATCCGGTCGAGATTGCCCGCCGATATATCGTCATAGTTCTGCTTGTCGTTGGCTACCATCGGCATCGGCAGGCAGGCGGAGCACAAAGGGCATATCGTCTCCCTCTGCCTGCGCCAGAAACCCTTGCCCTGTTTCCACCAATCTTTTATTACCGGCTCGCCGATACTCTCTTTCAGCAGCCACGCTATCGCCGAGGCTATCTCGCAGAAAAAAGCGCCAAGCGGAGTAACGGCTGCCGACCATCGCTTATTCACCCAGCAATTCTCAATAACCCGCCACATAAGGGCCTTATCTTCAAATACTTCGTCAGGGGCTATTAACACCGGCTGATGCCAGCAGTCCTGCTCGTCCTCGTGAGCATTGTAGGCCACCAATTCAGGATAGAAAGTCTCGTCAATAATGGCTTTGTACTTATCATATCTTGCCCCACTACACCATAGCTCCCTGCGAGCCTTCACCGGCTGATACTTTCTGAGCAATTCGCATAGTTCAGGAAACTGCGGATGCAGTAATGGATTCCCACCGAAGAGACCGATATGCGCCCCGTGCCCTTGCAGTGAAACGAGCGCCCGCTCAAAATAGTCTAAGGTCATCTGGTACTTATTGCTCTGGTGGCCGATAAGTTGTGAACAATGACAACAATCATGTTCACACACGTTATTTACAATAATCTGGATACACGACATTTCGATAGGCAGTCTCATCTCACGTCAAACCTTTCAGGACTCTTCAGCTCATTCTTCGTACCTTTGCGCCTGTGCTTCGCCGCCCAAGCCTGTAAGTACCAGATATGACTTGTGCCGTGACTCGTTTTCGCCCCTTCCCAATTCTGCGGTATTGCGTGGTCGTCTTTTAATATCGGCCCGGCGATTTCAAGCAACTCCTTATTCGCATGAGTGGCTAAAACGTCACAGAATACCGAATAACCCATCTTAAAATATTCAAGATACTGGTCTAAGAGTTGATTAGGAAATTCGCCGTCGTAAGCCTCGATAAGCTCCAGACCTTCGCTGCGGGACTTCCAACCCTCTCGTATTGCGATAGCAACATCAGCGGTGCAGCGCCCGAACCCGAACTTGAGCATCATAAGATATGAATGTAGGTCTTGCATATAGTCTGAAATCTGAGACCACATTGTAAACGTTCCCACACTCCGAACCGGCTTGCTCCGCATACCCTTATGAATCGCAAAGTCGGCGTGCTTGGAAGGACTCCAATTCTCAAACCGGCTGTACTGGGTGAAGAATATCTTATCCAACTCTTCGTCCGGCTGGATTTTCCAGTCGAGATTATACTGCCAGTAGAATTGCATCAGGTAGTCTTTGTCAACAGGCTCTCTCCACTTGTCCCTCTGACTGCTCGACCCG